>JADMIO011545346.1_pt1 | contig 57803 bp, 38 predicted proteins | sample 8958161 | NCBI WGS metagenome assembly JADMIO01 (sample SAMN16585339, study PRJNA669376) | soil metagenome | isolation source: Crop rotation soil | place: USA: Cullars Rotation, Alabama | collected 2011 | reverse complement strand
CGCGACAACTTGTCCACGTGGAATTCTAAGCTTAGGATCCCAATGTGCTGGAAAGTAATCTTCGTTCCTATATTCGCTCCGCTACAAATTTTATGGCGGAACAAACTCTCAAGCATCACGCATTCAACACCACCGTTCTTGTCGCGGCGCTCGGTTACTTCGTTGACATCTACGATCTGCAATTGTTCAACATCGTGAGCAAAGCAAGTTTGAAAGGTATCGGCATTACAGATCCAGCGTTGATTGACAAATACGATTACGTTCTGTTCAATTGGCAGATGACAGGAATGCTGATTGGTGGTTTGATCTGGGGAATTCTTGGTGACAAGCTCGGACGCAAGTCTGTGTTGTTCGGCTCTATCGCTTTGTATTCATTAGCAAACATTGCAAACGGTTTTGTCACAACTATCGAACAATATGAAGTGGTAAGACTCTTGGCTGGCCTGGGTTTGGCGGGAGAACTCGGTGCAGCAATTACGTTGGTGTCAGAAATAATGACAAGAGAAAACCGTGGTTATGGGACGATGTTGATAGTTGCGACCGGCGCTATCGGTGCTGTTTTTGCGAATGTTGTCGCACGAAGTTTTGATTGGCAAATTGCGTATTACGTTGGTGGCGGATTGGGACTTGCGTTGCTTGCGTTGCGCGTAGGAACATTTGAGTCCGGCATGTTTGATCGAGTGAAAGAAACCAAAGTGCAGAAAGGAAATTTCTTCATGCTGTTCACAAGTTGGGAGCGTTTTTACAAATACATGTGCTGCATTTTCATCGGCTTACCTGTTTGGTATTGCATCGGCGTTCTCATCAAGTTCTCGGAAAAATTTGCGGTCACTACAAATGTTGACGGCGTCATAAAAGTTGGCAACGCAATTATGTTTGCATATCTCGGTTTGTCGGTCGGCGATTTGTTGAGCGGTTGGTTGAGCCAGGTAATGCGAAGCAGAAAAAAAGTCGTGTTGATTTATCTCGGGTTGACAGTGCTGTTGACGTTAGTTTACTTGTTCATTCACAAGTTGGATACCGGCATGTTTTATTTCATGTGTTTCATGGTCGGCGCTGCAACGGGCTATTGGGCTTTGTTTGTAACCATCGCATCGGAACAATTCGGTACGAACATTCGCGCAACGGTCACAACAACGGTTCCCAATTTTGTACGCGGCGCTGTTGTTCCGATTACACTTTCATTTAAAGCGATGGAGCAAACCGATGGTAACATTCATGCCGCCTTGGTGGTTGGTGCTGTTTGCATTGGACTCGGCGTTTTAGGAATTCTAAGCGTAAAAGAAACGTTCGGGAAAGATTTGGATTATCTGGAAACAAGCCATAAAGGTTAACCGCGTTCCAATCGAGTAAATATTTAAGGCATAAAATATCTACCAAGGCGCTGCGTCTTTTGGTTTGTATCGCATGAATCTTAAATTATGGAACTTGCCTTATCAGGAATGACAGGAATGACCGTCGCCGCAAAAAATACAGTTGTACAGCAAGCCGTAACAGATTACGGTAAAAAGTTGCGCGATTTCATTCGTTACCGCATCAACAATCCGGACGATGCCGAAGATTTACTCCAGGATGTTTTTCTGCAATTCACCCGAACACTGGATAATCCCGAACCAATAGAAAAAGTATCGGCTTGGTTGTTTACTGCAGCGCGTAACCGCATCATTGATTTTTATCGGAAGAAGAAAGACAAAACGTTTTCGTCATTCGCGTCTGCAAGTGAAGGAAGTGAAGAAGACACGTTGTTAGAACCGTTCGATTTTATTCAATCTAACTCGGCAAGCCCGGCAGAAGAATACACGAAGAAATTGTTTTGGCAAGCGCTTGAAGCAGGATTGGAAACATTACCTATGGAACAGCGAATGGTTTTTGAGATGCACGAGCTGCAGGGAATTTCTTTCAACGACATACAAGAGATAACCGGCGAGCCGCTGAAAACATTATTGAGCAGGAAACATTACGCTGTTAAAAAACTCCGTGCTCATCTTGCCGATTTCTACACCGAGTGGTTCAACAACTAATAACAGATTCAAAAGAAAAATAAAATGAAAGGGTACCGATTTTTAAAAGGGCTGATGTTCGGGTTGGTGGCTGCAGCTTTTGCCGCCTTGGTGGTGTTCGCGTTAATGTATTGCTGGAACTACGCGATGCCGTACGTATTCAAACTACCGATGATCAACTTTTGGCAAGCGTTAGCGATGTTAGTGATTGCAAAGATTTTGTTCTCAAACGGCTGGCGTCGTCACAGACATCGTGGTTGGGGTCCACCGGCACATGTGCGCGAAATGTGGGCTAACAGAATGGGAGCACGTATGCAAAACATGTCACCCGAAGAAAAAGAACGCATCAAAAAATATTGGGAACACAAATGCGGCAGACGCTTTGGTGGCGGTTGGAATCAACAAACTGAAAACACGAACGAGCAAACGCAAGCATAAAGTTTTTTGGCAAATTGATGATAGAGCCGTTGGCGAATGCTGACGGCTTTTTTATTGTCATGCGTTTGTCAGAACGTCAAATTATTTTCCGAAACAAACTATCGTCGACTATTAAAAAATCGTTTACAACTTTACAATTCATTACAACGACATATTACATGAAAAAACTATTACTCGCTTTTATCAGCCTGGCTCTTTCCTTCCAACTTTCCGCACAAACACCACTTTTCGAATGGGTAGAAACACAACCTGTTGACTGGAATCTTAATCCGGCAATGGTTAGACATTCGGTAACTGTAGATGGAATTGGAAATTCCGTAGCAGCAAGAATGTTAGGTGTGACGCAATACTTCGGCGATCTCTATGGCAACTACGCGATTGAAGTTCGTGATCCGCAAAATAATTTACAAGTATCATATCCGCTGTCAGGAAAAGTAATTGTCCAATCAATCGCTGCAGATGCAACCGGCAACATGTATGTTGGTGGAAAATTCCTTAGCACGTTGCACCTTGGCATCGACGATTCGTTGGTTAACCAAGGTAACGTTGCCGACACGTTTAATGTGAATACGTTTTTGATTAAGATCAATGCAAATGGTTTCTTGGTTTGGAAGCGTAACATGGAATCAACACATCCCGGCTTGCAGAATATTGATGATATCCGCGTTGATCCGATGCAGCATCCATGGTTTGCGTACAGCGAATGGATGACAGGAGGACACATTCAACAACTTGATGGCTCAAACGGTAATGACGTCATGCTTCCGCTAACTATTACAGGTGTTAACGGCGTAACGTCGTTCGATTTTGATCCGCAAGGAAATATTTTCCTGGCCGGTTCAGCATCAAGCGGAACTGTTACAATTGGATCGCAGACTTATAACCTGTCGGATTCTTACAACATGTACATCGCACGTTTCGATAATCAAGGCAATGCCAGTTGGGCCAAATTTGCACATGACGTGACCTTCCAGATGCCGCAAGTGAAAACCGATTTGTTTGGTAATGCGTTTGTGGGAGGTTTTCTTATGGACTCGTTAACATGGGGCACAATTCACTTGCTCGAGCCGCAATGGATAAACGATTTCTGGCTTGTGAAGGTTACCGGCAACGGTGATTTCGCATGGGGACAACAAGCACCGCAAAGCGCTACACTCACCGGCGACATCGGTCCGGCTGATGGCATGTTCATCGCTACCGATTCTCTCGGCGACGCATATTTCCTCGGTAATCTTCGTGGCTCGGTAACCTGGAGCAACGGCGAGGTGAGCGATGCCGGGCCGCTTCCGTCTTCAGCGATTCTATTGACAAAGTTTAACGGCTTCGATGGTTTGCCGGCGTGGACATTGACGACCGGTATTGGTACAACTTATGCTCACGAATTAGCAGCCGACAAAAACAAAAATTTATATTTCACGCAAACAGTTACTGACACTACCTCTTATGGATTTTTCAGTGTCGAGATTCCGCAATACCAAAACACATTTCTAATTGCGAAACTTACATATCTGCAAGACACGACGATCAACGTTTCAATTAATGACTTTACCACCAAGGCGTTTGACATTTATCCTAATCCTGCAACAACCAGCATCATAGTTCCGCAAGAATTACAAGGTTCTGATTTAAGTGTTGTTGACGTAACCGGAAAAGAAGTTGCTTATCACCAAGGCGTTGGTCCTAAAGTGAATGTTCAGTCGTTGCCAAGTGGATGTTACTTTTTACAATTCCGCAACGAACGCATTCGCTTTATAGGTAAGTTGGTCAAAGAGTAAAACGGAAACGTGGTCAGGCGGTGGCCTTGCCGTGTAGTTTGTTCAATAATGCTTCCACTTTCTCCGCCGTCAATGGCTTTTCAAAATAATCCAACACCAATGGATTCTCTAGTGCGCGTTGTTTGTCTTCCGCGTTAACCGACGAGGAAAGCATGTACACCGTGAGCTCCTTCTGAACCGAAGCCGGCAGATCGCCGAGGTGTTCCAACACGTCCCACCCGCTTAACATTGGCATGTTGATGTCCAGCAGCACAACGCATTTGTAGTCGAGGTACAAAAGCGACGTAAGCTGTTCGAGCCCAATTTCTGCGTCGGTAAATGAATACACATTTGCCAGCGGCTCGACGTCGCGTATCACAAAGTCACAAAGCAGGTTATTGGTTTCGTCGTCGTCGATGAGAATGTAAAGGGTGCGTAAGCTCATAGGGGTAAGGTTATGGTGAACGTCGTGCCTTCGTTGAGTTTGCTGTCAATGAATATTTTTCCGCCGAGCGTTTCGACTTGGGTCTTGACCATGAACAAGCCCATGCCTTTGCCGTCCACGTGGTTGTGAAACCGCTTGTACATGCCAAACACTTTGTCACCTACTTTGCTCAAATCCATGCCCAGTCCGTTGTCGGTGTAGGTTATCACGAGCTTGTCGTTTTTAAAACAACTCTCAATGGAGATGACTGGTGTGACATCGGTTTTGCGATATTTCAACGAGTTGGTAATCAGGTTTTGCAACACGCTGTACAAATAGGTTCGAATCGTTTTTACCTCGTCGACTTGTAAATGCATTTCCACCAAGGCGTTTTCTTTCATCATGGTTTGTTCAAGACTGGTCACGATATCGTCAATTGTTTCTTTCAGCGACACGGGTTCTGCTTTTTCCAGCGAGGCGTTTTTCAATTGCAACGTCGTGTTCAAATCGCGAATCACGTCGTCCAACTTTACGACAGACTTGTTCAGCGACACCATCATCTCGTGTCGTTTTAACGTTTGCAGATCGCTTCGCATCAGTATGTTTGACAAACCGACAATGTTCGCCACCGGCGCGCGCAGGTTGTGCGACACGATGTACGCGAACTGTTCCAGCCCTTTGTTTTTTTCAATCAGCTCGCTTGTAAGCTGTTCGCGTTCCAGTTCGGCTTGTTTGCGTTCGGTGATATCCGTGAGAATCGACACGTGCAATCCGGGAAGAATGTTGGCCTTCGCGTTGTAATGGCAACAGATGATATTGCCGTCTTTCCGTCGCAACTCGATTACGCCGGTCTGGCTGCCGTCTTTTTGAAACTCGTCCCAAAGGTTCGTTTCATCCACCGTTACGCTCACCACTAAGTCCGTCACGAATTTTTCCCGGAACTCGTCTTCGGTATACCCGAGCATGCGCACCGCCGCGGGGTTCACCTGTTGGTATTGGCCAAAATCGTCGGTGAGCAGAATGGCGTCCGTGGTGCCGTTGAAGATGGCTTTGAGGCGCAACTGCATCTCGGTTTCCACCTGCTCGGCACGTTTGCGGTCGGTGATGTCCTGAACGGTGCCCACAAGAGAAACGGGATTGGCCGCGCTGTCATACTCGATGTCCGCACGCGCGTAGATGATACGTACGTCGCCGTCGGGCAACACGATACGGGTTTCGTAGTCGAGGTTTCCACGTTGTGCAAAAGCGGTTTCCACCGTTTTCACAACCCGCGCAAGGTCGTCCGGATGTACCTGGGCCAAATACTTTTCGTAGCTCGGTTCAAACGCACCGGGTGGGTGGCCAAAAAGCCGGTACGTTTCATCGGACCATGTCACCGGGTTGGACGAAGGATCGGTGGTTCTCATACCCATTTGCCAACTGCCGATGCGCGCCACGCGCTGCGATTCCTTCAAATGTGCTTCGCTGCGCCGGATGCTTTCTTCTTGTTTAACGCGTTCCGTGATGTCCTGCATGGCACCAACCATGCGAAGCGGTTGTCCGTTGCTGTCGAAAATCACATAACCCCGATCGTACACGTACACCACGTCGCCGTTCGCATGCAGGTAACGGTATTCACCTTCCCACACTGGTTTCCGGTTTTGCAACGAATTGTTCAGCGTAGACAACACGCGTTGTAAATCATCCGGGTGTATGTGAGATTCCCAGTCTGCCAGAGTCATAGTGCCGGAGCGATGGCCGAACGTATTTGTAAGGTTTTCGTTCATCCACAACTCATTCGTCGCCAAGTTCCAGTCCCACACGGTGTCATTCGTGGCCAAGGATACGAGGTCGTACAATTCATTGCTGGCACGTAGCTCTTCTTCTTTCAACTTGCGGTCCGTGATGTTGATGTGCATCACTACCACGCCGTTTTGCGCGTGGCCGTTCAGCGGCGTAATCTCCACGCGGAACCAACGCTTTTCGGTTGAAGAATGGCATGCGTACTCATGCGAGAACGTCAACGCGCGACCGTCGATTACGTCGCTCAAACCTTTGGCCACCAAGGCCCCGTCGGTATCCGCGTCGTTCATCGGCGTGCACACGTCGAAATAGTTGATGCCGATGTACGCGTCTGCGTCCGGCGCCTCGTTGTCCATAGCGAATTCGCGCCAGGCTTTGTTCACGCTCACGATAACGCCGTTGTGGTCTAGCAGTGCGATGTTTGCCGGCAACGCGTTGAGGATGTCGATGCGGCGTTGTGCGGAACGCTGCAGTTGCTCGACAGAATGCTGCAACAGTTCTTCCGTTCGGACTCGTTCCGTGATGTCAATCACGAAACAAGACAACCCGATAACGCCTTGTTCGGTTTGGATGGGTGATAACGTGTATTCGTGGTAAAGCGTGTTGCCGTGCAGGTGAAATTCTTTTACAGACTGAACACGCTGGCCGGCCAATGCTTTGTCGTAGTTGGTTTTGTATTCCTCTATTTCGTTGGGGTCAGTCAGGATGGCCATTGCGTTTTCGCCGCGTTGCAAATCATGGCCAAACACCGCTTTCACCTTTCGGGCCAACGGCTCGTTGAACGTGATGTACCGGTACTCGCGGTCCAATGAATACACGTAAGCATGGCTGTTGTCGATGATGGCTTTGAGATTGGCCTCGCTTTCCACGATGCGTTGTTGCGTCACCAAGGCTTGCCGTTCTTTCTCTTCCAACGTTAGCCGCAGCTTCACTTCTTCGGTCAACTCGATATAACTCAAAAGCACGTACTCCACGATGCCGTTATCGTCTCGAACGGGGTCGTAGCGCAAACGGAACCAACGGTCTCCCATGCGTTCCGGTGTTTTTCGCTCGCGCACCATCGGGGTGCCGTTCATCGCTTCGCGAACAAAATGGCGCATCGCGTCCCGCAAGTCAGGCGGCGCGTAGTCCAAGATGCTTTTGCCTTCCTGCAACTGCATTCCCAGCCACGCAAACGTAACATCGTCGGACATGTGGTTGAACGACACCACGCGGCTTTCTTTGTCCAGCAGGACGTAACCCTGATGGGAGTTGTTCAACAGGATTTCCATCTTGTGCATGATCCGCCGCAACCTTTTTTCTTTTTGTTGCAGCGCATTATGCACTTCCCGCAATGCATCCAACCGTTCACGGGTATGACGTTTTTCGGTTTGGAGTATGTTGTTAGAGTGCTGAAGTTCTGTCACCAAATTGCGCAGCTTTCGCAGCGACCGGTTTAGCAAAGATTGTTCTTGCATTGTAATTCCATTTTGCATCATGTGCGGTTAAGTGAAATAACAGAATACACATCTCCAATAAATCGGAAATAATACAATGAACATGAAACTAAGGACTGAACTGAGTAGCGGATAATTCGTCTGGTCTTGCACAACGGTTCGGTGTTTTGAATTAAACCAAAGTCCGATACGTGATCAACCCGTTTATGTTGCCAACATGTTCAATAAAATGAAACGTACGTCACACTATGCTGATGATCAGGGAATTTGTTTCAAAGGTTGTCTAGTTATGCGAAGCGGCGGCGAACGTCTACATCCTCATGCTTGGCAAACAGTTCTTTCATTTTAGTCAGTCTTAGTTTTCTTCTACTTAAATCTTATGATCACACGTTCCATAACTTTGGGAAGTTTGATTTTCAATAATGCTGCGAGGATTAGCAATTTTATCAAGATACAACGTTCCATAATATACATTTAACGGAAGCTAGGATTCCTTCCACGTCCGGAACGCCTTTGTGGACTAATATTTTTGCGCCGACATACGGTTGACAAAACATCTTTCGTTAATACGCAACGATTCGGAATTTTATTCCAACTCTCTCACCACATGTTTTATCGCTTGCTGCGCTACGCGGCATTGAGTGCAACGGTAGTCCTGCTGGTTACCTGCACCTCACAAAAAGACGTTCTGAAAGTCACGCAAACCAATTTCGTCGAGTCGGTAGACCGTGATCAGAACTTAAGCTTCACGTTTAACAAACCATTAGTTCCTGACTCGCTGCTCGGCAAGTGGGACACGACGGAGTATCTCCAATTCACGCCGCGCATCAAAGGAAAATTCCGGTGGGACGATGCAAACACACTTGTGTTTTCACCGGCAGAAATGTTTGCGCCGTCAACAGATTACAAAGCGACACTCACCAAGGCATTGCTGACACACAGCAAAACAGGTGCGAGCGTTAACAACAATGAGTCGGTTCAATTTCACACACCATATCTCGATGTTGTCGGAACACAAATCTTTTATGCACTCGATAATCAAACGCAGCAAATTCAGATCCGACTCAATCTTACGTTCAATTGTGACGTTCGACCAAACGATTTGCAACAACGTTTGCATTTAACACTCGATGGAGAAAATCAGCCTTTCGAAATAAAAGCCACCAACCCGGATGACATGATTGCAATCGCAATTCCCGATAAAGCGATGCAGGAAGCCGTAGGCAAACCGTTGCAGGTCACCATTGACGAAGGACTTGGTGTGGTAGGGAGTTCGTACACGACGAAAGAAAAACTTTCAACAAGTGCATCACTTCCGGCAAGAGATAAATTGGTATTGACAGAAATGACTTCTGCATTTGTTGATGGCAAAGCCTTGATGAGCCTGATGTTCAACCAACCTATTCTTTCCGACAAGCCTGAAGAATTTATTAAAGTCGAACCGAAAATTTCTTACATAGTTGAAAAAACTGAAAGCGGTTTGCAGTTGTCGGGAGATTTTGAGCCTGCGAAAACTTACACTGTTACAGTTTCGAAAAACATAACCGGCATTTTCAATTACACATTGGAGAACGATTATAGCGACGTTGTGTCGTTCGGTGAAATTGATCCTTACTTAGAGTTTGCCAACGGTAACAAAATGTATCTGTCGTCGGCTGGCAATCGCAACATTGCAATTCGTATGGCGGCGATTCAAAAAGTAAAGTTGACGATTGCAAAAGTTTACGAGAACAACATTCAACATTTTCTCAATCGCGACAAAGATTACGATTACTCTTACGAGGATGGCGGCGACGACGATTACAACTATCACGAATACCGATACTACAACTACGACGGCTTTGGTGACAAAGTCTCAGAAAAAACTTATGACGTAACACGCTTACCTCGCGACGGAAACATGCGTTTGCTCAACTTGTCGCTTGACGATTTGAATTACAATGACAATTTCAAAGGTGTCTACATTCTGAAAGTTGAAGATACGGAACATCAATGGCTGCAATCGTCTGTACTCGTAAGCATGAGCGACATGGGAATGATGGTAAAGCAAAGTCGTAATCGTGTAACAGTTTTTGTCAATTCAATTGTATCCACCAACCCGTTGAACGGAGTGAAGGTTGATTTGATTTCTAACAACAATCAAAAACTTTTTACCGCAACAACAGACGGCGACGGCGTTGCAACGTTTGACAATCTTGAAACTAAACTCGGTCCGTTTATTCCCGGCATGATTTCCTGTCGCAAAGGCAACGACTTCAATTTTATTCTTCTTGACAAGACTCGTGTCGAAACATCGCGTTATGACGTTGGCGGCAGATACAGTAACAGCGCAAAGCTTGATGCATTCATTTATACGGACAGAAATATTTACCGCCCCGGCGACACCATTCACACCAACACAATCATCCGAACTGAAAATTGGGAAACACAAAAAGATATTCCCGTTAAGTTGAAGCTTGTAATGCCGAATGGTAAAGAGTTTCAGACGCAAAAGAAAAATCTAAACAATGAAGGAGCTGCTGCTGTTGACTTCAGTATTCCCGCAAGCATTATCACCGGCTTTTATGTCGTCGAAGCTTATACGGCTAACGACGTATTGCTTGCAAGCAATAAAATAAGTGTTGAGGAATTTCTGCCGGATAGAATTAACCTCACTGTTAAGACAGAAAAAGATTTTTACAACAGCGGTGATAACGTTGTAGTAAAAGCTAACGCTGTCAATTTCTTTGGTCCACCAGCTGCGATGCGGAATTATGAAATAACAATGTCGGTGCGACGAAAAGAATTCTTTAACAAGAAGTTCAACAACTACATCTTCAACATGTCAACTGCGCGAAGCAATAACAATGAAGACATGACAAACAACACGTTGATGCAGGATATTGTGCGACAAGGAAAGACGGACGATCAAGGAAACATCAACGAATCATTTGCGCTTCCGGCAACACAAGACATGGGTTTGTTACAAGGAAGAATTTATACAACTGTCTTCGACGAAACCGGCAGACCTGTTAATCGCGTGAATGAGTTTGATGTGTTGACGCAACAAGTGTTTTACGGCATTCAGGATTTCAACAGTTGGGTGAGCACGCGGACTTCGTTGCCGTTGCGTTTTATCGCGTTGAATAAAGATGGCAAACCTGTTAATGCTGATGCTGAAATTCAAGTCTATCGTTATCGCTGGGAGACTGTGTTGACGCGTCGCGGCAGTCGGTTTGTTTATGATTCGCAACGCAAAGAGCAATTGATGTACACGAAGAAGCTGAACGTTGGAGTTGGTGGTAGCGAATTGTCATTTACACCGCTTACATCAGGTGACTATGAAGTTCGAATTGCAAGACCTGGTGCAAACAATTATGTCAGCAAACGTTTTTACGCATACGGTGGTGGCGATACCGATTACAGTTCGTTCGAAGTGAGTTCCGAAGGTGAAGTGATTATGGAAGCGGATAAGGAGACGTACAACGTTGGCGACAACGCAAAAGTGTTGCTCAAAACTCCGTTCGATGGAAAGGTTTTAATTACGATCGAGCGCGGCGATGTACTCGAGCATTTTTACAAACAAACTGAAAATCGTAGCGTGAGTATTTCAATTCCGTTACAGGAAAATTATTTACCGAACGTGTTTGTGACAGCAATTGCTATCAGACCAATGAATACAGAAGCGCAAGTGCCGTTAACGGTTGCGCGTGGATTCATTCCGTTGAAAGTTGAAGAGCCGAATTATAAACTTCCTGTTACGATTCAATCAGTCGATGCAACGCGTTCACGTAACAAGCAAATAATAAAAGTAAAAACCATTGCAAACGCTCAAGTCACTATAGCCGCTGTTGACGAAGGAATTCTTCAAGTCAAGAATTTTAAAACTCCGGATCCGTATGGTTTCTTCTTTGCGCAAAAAGCATTGGAAGTAACAAGCTTCGATTTGTATCCATACTTGTATCCTGAGATTGCGTCGTTCAAAAGTTCAGTGGGTGGTGATATCGACATGAGCAAACGCGTTAACCCGATGGCAAATCGTCGCGTGCAACTTGTTGCTAAATGGTCTGGTATTCTTAAGACAAATTCAAACGGCGAAACAACGTTTACAGTTGACGTGCCGCAGTTCTCCGGCTCGTTGCGCGTGATGGCGGTTGCTTACAAAGGAAAATCATTCGGCTCGGCAGAAAAACAAATGCGCGTTGCAGATCCCGTTGTGATAAGTACGGCGTTGCCAAGATTCATTACACCCGGTGATACGCTTGACATGCCAATTATGCTTAGCAACACAACAACATCAGCAAACAACTTAAGCGTTAATGTCAATACAACCGGTCCGTTGAAAATTGTTGGAACGAAACACCTGACAACAAACGTTGGTGCAAACACAGAACAACAAGTGTTGTATCGTCTCGCTGCGAATATGGATGTGGGTGAATCGACAGTAACTGTAAGCGTGAATAACAGCAAAGAAAATTTCACTGATGAAACTCATATCACCATACGACCGGCTGGTGGTTATTACAAAGTGAGCAACAGCGCGTCGGTGAAAGGTGGTACAAACGCCTTGGTGGATCTGAAAGCTGATATGTTGCCGAATACGATGGATGCTAAACTTGTATTGAGTCGCTCGCCGATGATACAGTTTGCGTCTGACCTGCGTTACCTGTTGGAATATCCTTATGGTTGTCTCGAGCAAACGACGTCAGCTGCGTTTCCGCAATTGTATTATGGTGATCTCGTGAAGTCGATGGGAATAAATAAGAAGCCACAGGTTTACAATCCGGAGTACAACGTGCGTGAAGCGATTCGCAAAATTGAAAGCATGCAATTGTATAATGGTTCGTTCAGTTATTGGGCTGGTGGTACGTATGATTATCCATGGGTGAGTTGTTATGCTACGCATTTTTTACTTGAAGCGAAGAAAGCAGGTTACGATGTTAATCAATCAGTTGTCGACAAAGCATTGGCTTACTTACAAACCGTTGCTCGCAATCGCAAAACGTACGATTACTATTATTGGGATCAAGATGGTGTTGCACGTTCACGTCGTGCGTTGAATCGCGAAGTGCCTTATGCTGCATACGTTATGGCAATTGGCGGCAAGTATGATGTGTCAACGTTGAACTTCTGCAAATCGAATCAACAACTGTTAACGCCTGACGCAGTTTATATGGTTGCTTGTGCGTATGCATTCAGTGGTCAGCTTGCGAACTATCAATCGATGTTGCCGGACGAATGGGTTGGTGGCTTCTCAACGGATGAATTATCCGGAAGTTTTGCATCGCCGGTTCGTGATGTTGCGTTAGCATTGAATTGTATTCTTGAAACAAATCCTGATGATACACGAGTCGGACCGTTGGCTCAACGTCTATCGTCTCTGATGAAAAAAGCAGGTTGGATGAATACGCAGGAACGTTCGTTTGCAATGCTAGCTCTTGGAAAAATTGCTAAGCGTTTGCGCAACAGCGATGTTACTGGAACAGTTAGTGTCGATGGAAAACAAATCGCGCAATTCAAAGGTGAAACGTTAACGATTGATAAAAACATAGCAGGTAAAACTGTAACACTTAACACGTCCGGCAACGGAACGCTCTACTACTATTGGGAAATGGACGGCGTTGCGTCGACAAATAAAATTGCAGAAGAAGATAAACAACTGAAAGTGCGTCGTACATACTATGATCGTTATGGACATGAACTTACGTCAACCAACTTTAAGCAAAACGACTTGGTGGTAGTCCAGATTACGTTGCAATCATCAAAGCAAAACTTTACAGTCGACAACGTTGCTGTTAGTGATATGTTACCGGCAGGATTTGAAATTGAAAACCCACGCATCTCTGCGATACCTGAATTGACATGGATTAAAGATGCTTCTGAAGCTGACTACGTTGACATTCGCGACGATCGAATTAACTTGTTTACATCCGCGCAACCCAAAGAGAAAAGATATTATTACGTGGTTCGTGCAGTAAGCAAAGGAAAATTCTTACAAGGTCCGGTCACGGCTGATGCAATGTACGATCACGATTATCATTCGTCGAGTGGAAGCAAGTGGATTAAGATTGAGTAGTCTTATTTGTCATTCTGAGTGCAGCGAAGAATCTCTTTTGTTTAATTCAAGCATAAGAGATCCTTCGTAAACTCAGGATGACAATGCAGGTCTATGCAGTGAGATTCCTCCGCGAGACGCGAATCGGAATGACAGTTCAATAAAAATGAAACGCCTTGGTGGCTAATACAATCCAGTATCGTTCAAAGACAATTGCAAATAAGGTTTGATAGGACGAATGCGTTGACCGAAAGTATACACATAAGGAGAGCCATCGCGTGAGACCATTGGTATATGTGCATTCGGATGCTTGTTCCAACGCTTAGGAAAGAAAGGCATGTCGTGTAAAATCCTGTTCTGAAACAAGTGACGGATTTGTTCTGCATCAACACCGCCGGAAGCCATAGCCGTCGCGTGTCCTGCGCGATATTGAACAAACGCAGATGCAATGCCGGATGAATATTGACCATACTTTCCATTCTGCATATCCATATAACCGTAATGTCCGTGATAAGTTGAATCAAGAATACGATGTCCGTTGTGTTGTCCTGTCCAAAGAATCAATTGTGTGCCTGCATAAATATTACTATCGACATAACCAATTCTTAAAGCTGCAGTACGATAACGATCATAATAACCATGCGCGAAAATGTCATTCTCAACTGCAAGCATGATATAATTGAACTGCATGTTGATCGTCCCGGTAACTTGTGATGTCTTGCGCTTATCGATATAAATGTTGTAAGAGTAACCAATTGAATTACGCCTTGGCGAGCGCACAAGTCTTGTGTCAAAATATTTTTGTTCAGTTCCCCAACCGGCATTAAAACCTGTTTGATTTTGCAGTTCGACACCGGAAATTTTTGGACCTAAACTTTGAAACGCATACAACAGCGCAGTACGATTGTAAAACACAAATGGATCTGCATCATACGACGCTTCAAAGAAGCCACCAACCCGATTTACATGTGTGCCGGCGAGAATTGAAAATCCAAAACGAAATTTTGGTTGCGCATTTACATGCGTAACAAGCAACAGTGTGAATATGAAAAGCGCTTTGCGCATCAATAAAAACTTTAACGTGCAATCAATGCAACTGCATATGCTGCAACTCCTTCTTCACGACCAATATATCCCAGCTTTTCGTTAGTCGTTGCTTTGACTGAAACCCTTGATGAATCTATGTTCATGCACATCGACAAAACAATTTGCATTTGCGAGACATGAGGATTTATTTTCGGTTGTTCCAAGACAAGTGTAGAATCAACATTCATCACCTTAAATCCATGTTCATCCAACAGTGTTGTAACTCGTTTCAACAACTCTTTGCTATCAGCGTTTTTGTACTCTTGATTAGTATCCGGGAAATGAAAACCAATGTCGCGAAGATTTGCAGCACCGAGTAACGCATCGCAGATTGCATGAATCAAAACATCAGCATCTGAATGTCCGAGCGGTCCTTTGTCTGCGGGAATGGTTACGCCACCAAGTGTACAGGCTCTTCCTTCCGCGAGCTTGTGTACGTCATACCCAAAGCCGACACGGATGTCCTGCATTATGGCGTTGCGGGTGGTGGCGTTGATTTCTCTTTTCCCTTGCCTACTTTATCGAAGTCGAACATCAACGAAAAACGCAACGTATTGTCCAGCGGATTTTTCTGATTCGATGTTGGAATTAGATAAGAGAAGTTTAAACCGAACACGTTGTATTTGATACCGAGACCGGCCGTCAAATATTTTCTGTTGCCTTTGGTTTTGTGTTCGTTAAAATATCCGGCACGAATTGCAAACAAGTTCTTATACCAATATTCTGTTCCAACAGAATACATCAACTCTCTTACTTCTTCACTGATACCGCCGGGTGCATCGTTAAACGAACCGAACACACCCTCCGGAACCGACTTGGTGCGGAATGTGCCGGCGCTATCCGGTGTAGGAACCAGAAGTTTATTAACCTCACCAATCAACGTCAACTTGTTGTACTGATCAAAAATGAACGTGTAGCCCGTGCCTAGACCAAGATTGGTAGGAATAAAATCTTTTGTGTCTGCAGATTGAGTGTAGGTAATTTTTGAGCCGATATTAGAAACGGTAATACCCCAGTTCCACAAACCATTTGTGTTCTTTCCTTTAATAGGCTTGGAATAAAAAACAGAAATATCTCCCGATGCTGCAGTTCCTGCTTTAATCGTAGTTCCGTTTAGCTGTTGTCCTTTAGCAAGGTTCGAATAGATATACGAGAGGTTCAAACCCATCGAAAAATTCTCTCCCAACTTTCGTGCATACCCTACGTTAAAAGCGTATTCGTTTGGATTAAAATTCTGAATGAATTGGCCTTGAGCATTTGTAAATTGAATTTCACCCAAAGAAAAATAACGAAGCGATGATGTAATCGCTTGCTGATCGTCGAGTTTATAGTAAGCTGAAAGGTCTGCAAGGAAAATGTCGTTTACCAGCTCGCGCAACCAAGGTGTATAGGTTACAGACACACCAAGTTCTTTATCTGAGAATGGAAGTTTTGCGGTGTTCCAATAAACAGCATTTGCGTCAGGCGTTAATGCTATACCTAAATCTCCCATAGCGCCGCTCCGCGCATCAGGCCCAATTCGTAAAAACGGAACTGCAGTAAATATGGTGTTGACTTCGGCGCCGTTAAGGGTGCCGGAGTTTGGATCGACTTGAGCGTTCGCTGATAATACAAATGCGATCAATAATGCGATAAGAGAGAGTTGCTTTCGAAGTGCCATTCGGCTGTAGTGTTTGTGCAAAGTGAATGAATTATTTCAATACGACCAATTTTTCAAATTTATCAGCGCTGAGTCCGTTGTCACCACGCACGCTGACGCGATATACATAAACTCCCTTGCCAATCGGGTCCCCGTAATCGTCGCTGCCGTCCCACATTATTCCATCCACACGGTATCCTCCGCTTCCGGCAACGTCCATACTACAAAAACCACCGCTTTGTACGGCATCAGTACTTAAAATGTTCGTGTGAATAGTTTTTATCAATTTTCCCGAAACCGTAAATATCTCTACTTTGACGTCAAGATTAGCACCCGGCATGTTATGCTCAAACATAAACTCGGTGCTTGTCGTAAACGGATTAGGATAATTCAATACATGTTCGAGTGCCATATTAGCTGAAGAGGCTACAATAAATTCGGTTGTAGCCAATGCGGAGTTATTGTAAGCATCCCAACATTTTACATCCAGCGAATGACGTCCCGTCGAAATATCTTTTAACGGATAACGTACTGTTCCACTTGTATAGTCATCCTGATTAGCTTCATAAAAATCATTCATCACAAAGGAGTTCTGTTGATTCTCGTCGAGTGCGCCGGTAATGTCATGACCAATGCCGTTACCGGTTGTATTGATGCCGCTTTCGTCTACTACCTTAAGTAAAATTGTTGGATTCGGATCTGTAAGGCCGCCGTATACAAACTTTTCGTTGTTCATATAAAGCTTAACAGTCGGACCTTTTGTATCAACAGCTGCGCTATCGGCCGTACCGCCGACGTATAAGTTCGTGTAACCGTTTGCATCTGTATTTCCGTCTTCTGCGAAGTAGCTGATCTTTCCATAACCGACTTGATAGCTGATGTCTTTTGGAACAATGAACGTGTAAGTAAACAATCCATTCGTTACACTTGCCTTACCGCGATAAATAATATTCTTCTGCAGCTTGAATGTAGTTGGTGTGCTGCCGCCATCGCCGAAGGTTAGAATGTCTTGTGCTTTGTCGAACACGGTTGGATAAACACGTCCACTAAAAGTTGTCAGCACGTTTCCATTATTGTCAACCACTTTGCCTTTGATAGTTACTTTTTGCAAGGCTTTTAGCGTGTCGGTATTAACGTCAACCGGATGATTATCTACTTCAGTGGTAACGGCGTTGTAATGCGGATAGTCAAGTGTCAATGCTGGATCGCCAAGCAATGCAAACTTTCGCGTGTTGACTTCAGCAGTAGGTAGAGCGTTGTTTTTACCAATTCGAAATGCATCACCGATTGTACCGTAATAACCATTTTGTGGTTTTACAATTTCATGCGTGAATGCATTGTTCAATGTTGTGTTGGCCCCCTGATAAACCAATCTCAAAGTCGTCACCAAGGCGATTGCACCGCCATCACTTTTAAGAACTAAAAGTTCACCTGCCGCACGAAGCGAAGGATCATCGAAACGACTGAACTCACACGTTGCTGTAATGAAGAGCGGCATGCGATTGCAATTATTCCATGAATCGAAATCAGAAGCCATCAAAATACGTTCGTGTGCAAGTCCGATTGGTCCGCCATGTCCCTGGTAATTAAAAATCAAAGTGCCGTTGTAGATACGATTACGAATAGCAGTATTAACATCAGGAGCCCGTTGACCCGCGGGAGCAATGATCTGCTTGAATGCATCGAGATAAATTTTATCGACGTTCCAAACAGGATAGTTGGTGTTAATATAGGTTGCTAAAGCATCGGCATCGCTAAGAAAAACATTCGGATCATCATCAGCGGCCATCGTGATCACGTTTTGCCAGCTTCCCTGATTGGCAGCGCTTGCGTAGACTTTTATTTTGTTAACCATCGCAAAGCCTTCATCAACTGTAGCAACCGGCAAACGGCCGACACTTAAATCCAACGCACTATTTGCAAGCAACGATCCACCTTCATTATCATCGAGCAATACAAAATAATCATCGCTGCAAAAAGTTGCCGTCGGATTTAACACTTCATAACTCTCATAAGTAGGAACGAGGTTAGTGTTGTCATTCAGTCTTGCTTTATAATCGTACGACGCATCGCCGAACAACATTAAATATTTTGGAGCGTCATAACCATTTTGCGCTGCGCGATCGTATAACATTTTCATGTAGTCACGAATAGCCGTAATGTCTTGTGCGCCGCTAGCAAACTCATTGTACAACTGACCCACCGTCACCACTTTCACCTGCATGTTGCCCGAATGAAAATCGGCCAATGCATCGGCCGCAGGTTTTAATTCATCGGTTGTTACAATTACATAATCGGTTGCGCCGGATGCATGCAAATTTTGATTCTCAACTTTTGTTCCTGCTGTTGGCGTTAAGTAGCCGCCGTTGAATGCAATAAATTCTTTCAGCTCCGGTGTCACAACTTTAAATTGCGCTGTTGTTCCATTAAGCGAATACTCTTGTGTCTTAACATCCGTCGGTGACGTTACATCCCATACCACCAAGGCGTTTGAAGCATTTGACAAATCAAATTCAGTTACGTTGCCGGAGCCAACATTATCCATTGAACGAAATGTCATTTGACTTCCGTTCATGATTAATTGACGCTTCGCGTTTACTTCGATGTAGTTGAGCCAGCCGTTTGCATCGTTGTTTGGATTTGAATAACTGAGTCCGATGCTAAGATTGCCGGTTGTTAATGCAGGTGTGTAAGTTGCTTCTTTTGAAAACGCGTAGTAATCTTCTGTGCTGCCGCTAATTCCGTTAATAGAAATTGCTCCGTATGAAGAACCGTTAATGCTAACGCCAAAATTTTTTGATGAGCCGATAGAACGAGACGCGACCGACATCTTCACTTCTGCTTGTGTTCCGCTAACAGGATTGGGAATTGTAAAATCAAATAGTTGATCGGTAGAAAATTGAAACTCTTCGCCAAACCATTCACGGCCGGATGCAATCAGATTTTTCAATTCAGCTTCATGAAACAAATGCTCATCGAATGTATTGACAGTTGCTGTTGGTGCTTGTGATTCCTGTGGTTGTGTAAGTATGCGTTTGCCAAGACCTAAGTCGACGTTGATAAAATAATACGTGAAGTCTGAGTAAAGATTTGTTTGATGTGAATAGCGGTGCAATGTTGAATCATAACTCCAACGGGTTGGTGATTGTCCGTAAAACAAAATGTAATCGTCATCATTGAATTGGCCGTCATCTTGACCTGAAACAAAAATTGCATTCTCTGTTAAATCGTCCAAACGCGGAGCAGCATTGGGTTCCGGCAACATGCCGCCGCCATTTCCGTAGATGCGGATGTTCTGTGGATTGATGCTGCTTACATTGATGCCAAGTGTTTGTAAATATGATTTGTTGATCTTGTAAACACCATCTTGTTGCACGCCGAATTTATACCAGGTGCCGGTCGCTAAAACTGACGTCGTTGCAAATGTGCTTCGCGTCATGCCCGGTTTCTTCACATTGGATATTGGTGTAACGGTGCAAGTCAAATCAAACGACACCAATCTTTCAAGCTTTCCACTTTTCGAATTCATTGCAAACGGCATCAACACTACGTTGGCAAAATGCTTGTGACGTTCTGTATTTACATCGGTACTGATAATTTGCTGCGAAGGAATTTTATTGTTGTCGGCTGCAGCCACCAAGGCGTTTGGCAACGGTTCGTAATGAGCATTTGAAATTTGAACATTGGCTTGACCGAATTGACCGAGCGGAATACGGGTAACAAATAATGGAAGATTTCCAAAACGATTGTAATCGTAAACCGATCCGTCGAATGCTAAGACCTTATGAACTTTAAAATCATTCAGTTCCTTGCTTATAAGTGAGTCGTTCCATGTAATAGTATAAGACGTTGTTTGTTGAGAATGAACCGGGTTGGTGGCAATGAAAAAACAGAAGCACAGCGCGATAAATAAAATAGGCTTCGATTGTTGTAACATTTATTAGCCGTTTTGGGTAAAAGTGAGATTTGGTTTGCGCAAAGCAAACGCCGCCGATAAAGTATTATTGCGACGCACTAAATATAACACAACCACTTTCCTCACGTTACCATCCGATGTTTTTATCCCGTTCGTTGCTTGCGAGTCTTGTTTTATTAGGTGTCATGGCTACGCAACAAACGTATTCGCAGGATGCGGAGTTCAGCCAATACATTTTTAATCCCGTTTATCTCAACCCTGCTTTTGCCGGTTCCGCCGGCGGACCGCGTTTTATTTTGAACTATAGAAGCCAATGGCCGGCGCTGAATAAAGCTTACAATACTTATACAGTTTCCTACGATCAGCATATTCATTCAATAAACAGTGGAATTGGGCTTCAATTATTGAGCGACGACCAGGCAAATGGGCTTTATAAACAAACAGGATTTTCTGCCAATTACAACTATTTATTGCGTGTTTCTGAAAAAACAGGGTTACGAGTAGGGATAAAAGCCGGCTTATTACAAACTAGAATTGACTGGGCCAACTTACTTTTCGCCGATCAGTTTGATCAAAGTACAGCAACTCCTGTCAACAATACCGGTGAACAGCTTCCAACATTCAGTAAAAAGACCTTGGTGGATGTCGGCGGTGGATTATTGCTCTATAGTAAAAAGTTTTACCTCGGTTTTGGCGCAAAACACATCAACCAACCCAATATTTCTCTATATTCATCCCATCGTTCCGCGCTACCAATAAGATTTCTTGCAAATATTGGTGTCGAAATCAAAACAAAAAGGAACGGACATACGTATATAAGCCCTAATCTCATGTACGCAAAGCAGGGAACGTTCAATCAAATTCAAGGTCATTTGCTCATTTACCGCGGTCCGGTGATTGGTGGCATGGGTTTGCGCTACGCGAGTCAGAACACGGACGCACTTGTTTTTTACATCGGTATGAAGAAAGGTGTATTCCGAACGGTTTACAGTTATGACAACACGTACAGCAATTTGAGAGGAAAATCAGGCGGCGCGCATGAGCTGTCTGTGTCAATTAATTTTAGTGAGAGCAAAAAAGCAGCAAAGCGTCAGCGATTAAAAAATTCAATTGATTGTCCAGCCCTCTTTTATTAGATAATAAACCTCCTTACATTTGCGTTATCCACACTCCAATTCCAACCAACTCTTTATGATGCCAATGAAACGTAGCATACTGCTGCTTTGCCTTGTCGGCGGATTGCTTTCGCTTGCTTCGTGCAAGAAAGATAAGTCCGCAATGACCGGCTGGAATTATAACGACGCCAAGTGGGGCGGCTTCTTCGTATCCACAAAATTTAAAGGACAGGAAACCGGTCCTAACCTTGTGCTCGTAGAAGGCGGTACGTTCCCAATGGGTAACGTTGAACAAAACGTTACTTATGAAATGAACAATATCCCGCGCCGCGTTACTGTCGCTTCGTTCTATATGGACGAAACCGAAGTTGCAAACGTTCACTACCGTGAATACTTAGACTGGACGTGGCGTGTGTTCGGTTCGGACTTTCCGGATGTTTATCGTCGTGCTTTGCCTGACTCTCTTGTTTGGCGTTCGCAACTTGCATACAACGAACCTTACGTTGAATATTATTTCCGTTATCCTGCTTATGATTTCTATCCTGTAGTTGGTGTGAGTTGGGTACAGGCAAGTGAATTCTGTAAGTGGCGCACCGATCGTGTGAACGAGATGATCCTTGTTCGCGAAGGGGTGTTGGAAAAAAATCCTAGTCAGGTTGGTGCTGATAACTTTAATACGCGTTCATACCTTGTTGGTCAATACGAAGGTGCTGTTCGCAAAAACTTAAAAGATCTTCACCCGAATGGTTCCGGCGAACGTAAGGTGCGCATGGAAGATGGTATCTTCTTACCTGATTATCGTTTACCAACAGAAGCTGAATGGGAATATGCTGCGTTGTCCTTGGTGGGTAACAATCCTTACCAACATAACAAGAAAGGTAAAGGTGGCGAAGAGTTAATTACCGATCGTAAAATTTACCCTTGGAATAACAATACGGTTCGTGACTCACGTCATGGAAACTGGCAGGGTGATTTCCTTGCGAACTACAAGCGTGGTAATGGTGATATGATGGGTGTTGCTGGTGGTCTTAATGATAACGCTGATATCACTGCTCCTGTTTACACATATATGCCTAACGATTACGGATTGTACAATATGGCCGGCAACGTGAGCGAATGGGTGATGGACGTGTATCGTCCGATGACGTCTTATGATGCCGTTGATTTCAACTCTTTCCGTGGGAATGAATTCCAAAAAGACTCACTTGACGAAGACTTCGCACACGTTGAAAAAGATAGCTTGGGTCGTGTTGTGCGTGTGCCTGTGACCGAAGCAGAAAACGTTAACCGTTTGAACTACAAGAAATCCGATAACCGTAACTGGAATGATGCGGACTCGATGTCGCTTGTAACTTACAACTACGGTGTATCATCTCTCATCAACGACAAAGCGAGAGTTTACAAAGGTGGTTCTTGGTCGGATCGTGCGTACTATATGTCACCGGGTACACGTCGCTTCCTTGATGAGAACCAACGTTTAGCTACGCTCGGCTTCCGCTGTGCAATGGTTCGTCTTGGTAGTCCATCGGGTAATGATATCAAAGCCGGTAACTATTTTAAAGGCAAAAAGAAAAAAACGGCCAATCAGAAACAGTACTACAACAGAACGTCGAAGCACGGCCAATAAAAAATAATTTCATCATCTTGAATGCCGTCCTGCAAAACAGGACGGCATTTGTTTTTTATACGCTCGCTCACCTCGTGTAATATTGTTTTATGATTGAGATCGAAGCATTGCATCAATTGTATTTGAAGTTGGGTACAGTTAGCACCGATACGCGCAAGATTAAACAAGGCAGCATGTTTTTCGCGTTGAAAGGACCGAACTTCAACGGCAATACATTCGCACAACAAGCACTTGACGCCGGCGCCAGCTACAGTGTCATCGATGAAGAAAAATACAAAGTGTCATCGCGTACTTTATTAGTTCAAGATGTTTTGACGACGCTGCAAACGCTTGCTACGTATCATCGTAAAAAATTGGGTCTTCCGATTGTAGCTATTGCCGGAAGCAATGGAAAGACAACCACCAAGGAGTTATTAGGCGCTGTACTTCACAAACGTTACAGAACATTTTTCACGCAAGGCAATCTTAACAATCACATCGGTGTTCCAATTTCGTTGCTATCAATGAAGACAGACGTAGAGATCGCAGTATTGGAATTGGGTTCAAATCATCTTACAGAAACAGCAAACCTCTGCGACATAGCCATGCCAAGCCACGGCTTGGTGACTAACAACGGTAAAGATCATTTGGAAGGTTACGGCAGTTTGGAAAATGTGCGCAAAGGAAATGGTGAGATGTATGACTATCTGCGTCAAAATAATGGAATTGCTTTTGTCTCAACGTTGCAGAAAGATTTGATGGAAGATTCAGCGCCGATTAAACGTTTCACCTACGGTAATGAAAAGGCAAACGTTATGGGACGAATCGTTAATGCATCACCTTATTTAGAAGTTTGGTTTAAAGAAGAAGGCGGTGAAAATGACTACACGATCAAGACCAAATTGACAGGAACTTACAATCATGAAAACGTAATGGCTGCTATTGCTGCGGGATTATTTTTTGGTGTTGAAGAAACTGACATTGTAAAAGCTATCGAAAACTATAAGCCTTCAAACAATCGTTCACAGTGGGTTAAGCTTGGTGACAACGATTTCATTGTGGATTGTTACAACGCAAATCCGTCCAGCATGCGATTGGCAATTGAAAATTTGTCTTCAATCAGTTCTGATAAAAAAATGGTTGTGCTTGGTGATATGTTTGAGCTTGGTTCGTTCAGCGAAGCTGAACACAATGAGATAATCGACCTGGTGGCTGAGAAAAAAATTGACAGCGTTGTGTTGGTGGGACCCGAGTTTAAAAAAGCAAATACAACTAAACGACTGACCGAAAATATTTTTTTAAACGTTGATGAAGCGAAGCAATGGTTCCGCAACGCGAAGCTGAAAGGCTATACGATTTTGTTAAAAGGCTCGCGTGGTATGACGTTGGAAAAATTGCTTGAATAAAAATCACACGGCAACGCCGCTGGCTTTCATCTTCTCTGCGTTCTCCGCAAGTTGCAATGCATCAATAAAGTCGTCAAGCTTTCCATCCATTACAGCATCAAGATTGTAAACCGTAAGGCCAATGCGATGATCTGTAATACGGCCTTGCGGCCAATTGTACGTTCTGATTTTAGCGCTGCGATCTCCGGTCAACACCATGCTTTTACGTTGCTTCGCAATTTCTTCTTCCTGTTTACGAACTGTTGCTTCATACAAACGCGTACGCATCATCGTCATCGCACGTTCCCTGTTACCTAACTGGCTGCGTTCGGTTTGACATATTACCACCAAGCCGGTTGGTATGTGCGTTAACTGAACTTTCGTTTCAACCTTGTTAACGTTTTGTCCTCCGGCTCCCCCGCTTCGCGATGTTTCCATTTTAACGTCGGCCTCGTTCAATTGAAAATCTACTTCTTCAGCTTCCGGTAATACAGCCACTGTTGCAGCAGACGTATGAACTCTGCCTTGTGCTTCAGTTGCCGGCACACGTTGCACACGATGAACTCCGGACTCAAACTTCAACACACCATATACGCCATCACCGGTCACTTCAAGTATCACTTCTTTATAACCACCTGCTGTTCCTTCGCTTTCTGATACAACTTCAACTTTCCATTTGCGTGATTCGCAGAAGCGTTTATACATTCGATACAAGTCACCGGCAAACAAACTCGCTTCATCGCCACCCGTTCCGGCTCGTATTTCAAGTACAGCATTTTTATTGTCTTGAGGATCTTTTGGAATTAACAGTTGTCGGATTTCCTTTTCAATCACCTCACGTTCGGCTTCAAGTTGTTCCAATTCGGCATGAGCCATATCACGAAACTCGGGATCTGTTTCTGTTTGTGTAATGCGACGACTGTTGTCGATGTTGCTCATCAAAAGTTTATAACGCTCGTAAGCATCTACTACTTTTTGTAGTTCTTTGTATTCGCGATTCAGTTGAGCATATTGTTGACGATTGTTCATCAACGATGGATCGTTGAGACGTTCGGCGATGTTGTCAAACTTATCCTTTATGGCCTGTAGCTTATCGAGCATAACTGTTGTGGGAACGCGCTGTCTGCCTCAATTCAGGGCTTCGCAACGCGGTACAAACTTAGCCGATTTTCGCCGAGCGTTAACAAACGGTTGGTATTATAAACGGCTTGGTGGAAAGGCTCTACGTCATTAATTAAAATGCTGTCGCTCAATGCCGTTCTTAAATCATAGAAGTGCATGGTGTTGTCAATAAAATAAACCAGTTGATTATTAACAAACTGAAATCGTTGCAGTCCTTTTAACGCAATTGTTTTTTCATAATTGCCGTACAAATCGGTTACAAGAATTCCGCGAGAAGAATCACATAGATAAACTTTCTGCTCGTGCTCCAACATAAAATGAACATCGGGTGCAAAGCCGGTTTGTTGCAACATGTCCGAACCCTCACGCACCAGATTGCCGTTGTTGTCAAGCTTGCGCAAACGAAAATCACTAGCATCAAATAACCAAATGTTATCATCGGACGATCTGCAGATTGAAAGCACTTGTGTAAAACCTAAATGCTGCAACTCTAATGTTGATACAGTTGATAGCGTGTTGTCGGTAATTACTATACTGCGGCTCGATGCGAAATACAACAACGGCTTAAACGGGTTGGTGGCATCAACGGTTGACAGCGTGCCGGACTGACGATGATAACGATAGAGTTCATTGCCGAGGCTATCAATTTTGTAAAGCGTGTTTTGATCATCTACGACGTAAAAGTTTCCCTGATTATCCGCTACACCAAATTTTGGCTGCATGTCAGTTTGGGAAATGAGCACGCACTTTATCAACGCAATTGCAATTTGCAGTACACTATATAAACTAAGATTGAGCAAGTAGTTGAGTTATTTATTTATCATCAAGTTCCAACGCTTCCATCCCAACAATGTTTTCAAAGTTTAACACCTGATAGCCATATGGCGAAAGTTCTTGTCCACCATTACGTGAAATTTTTTCTCCCAATAACAATTCGGTCTTAATTCCCATCAGATTTAGCGGCCAATTGTATGACGAGGGTTTGTTTCTGGTGTTGATAGCAAATAATATTTTTTTGCCTTGATAGGTGCGCATTAAAGTAAATACATCTGTAGATCCTGAATTGTACAATTCGTAACTACCGTATTGAAGTGTAGGCGTATTTGCGTAAAGAGAGAAAAAGGATTTCAAGAATGCGTTGTGTCGTTGAAGTTGAAAAGACGTAACGCAAGGCACACCAGGCATTGCATACATTGTGAGCATTTGACTGGATTCCATCGATGTATCGCTCAAAGAATTTTCTGAAGCAAGCCTTATCGCAGCAAATGTTTTTGAGAAAATATATTTCTCACTGTTTAACGCCGTATCCAACAGCGACGTCGATTCATTTGATTCGAAAACCTGAGCAAGCGCTTTGGAAATGTTAGTCTCACGTCCAGCCGAGAAACCTGCGTCTATCAGTTCATCGTTGCTGTTGTCAGATATCATAATGACAGGTTTCAATTCATTAAGCGAATCAATTTCTTTACGCCAATAATCAACTGACTGTGAAAGAACATTGGTGCAATGAAAACCGTCGACGTCAAAATCGTTTACCCATTTTGTATTAACATCTCTTGGATTATTGCAATGGAGAATGAAATTGATACCGGCTTGGTGGCATGAGTCCACCAAGGCGTTTAACTGTTTAGAGTCATAAAACTTCGCTTTTACGCACAATGTATTGATATGTGCATCCGAATATTTTTGTAATAAAACAATAAGTTCGGATGCAGTTAATGACGAATCTGCTTCGAGTATAACCGAATTCTCAATGGGAATAGGTGAATAGACATCACGTTTGCCTGAATCAATCTGAGATGAATTTTCAGTATGACAAGCACTAACAAATAAACTTAACGCGATTAAGGTTTCTAAAAAATATTTCATCGAAAAGTCAAAGGTAATTTAAGAAAAATGAGAGGAATAATCTCATTCATCGACGATTGGTCTATAAATATCGACGAGTCGTCTTATCTTGTGGATAAAACGAACCAATTTGTTGATAAGGTGTTGTGGTAAACAGTACACAATTTCTTAATAAAGAGTGGAAATTTGTGCAACTCAGAATTTCGTCGAATAAATAATTCCATTCACCGACCTTAAACTGTAAACACAAATGTCACTCCACTCCCCTCGACCTATAGTTTTTTTTGCCGGTTTTCTTTTCAGTCTTATCATAAACTCATACCAACTTGTTGCACAACCACGTCAGTCAGATCAAGCTACCGTTTATACGTTAACACTTGTTCGCACTGATTCGCAACCAAGGGTTACCGTAAAAGATGTCAACCACTTAAAAGGTACATTCAAAATTCAGGATGTTGCAAAAGTTGAAGGTTATGATGAAGGCTGGCTGGTGGTTAAGGTAACCGATGCTACGGGTAAGGTCCTTTACGAAACCAGTTGCGCAAATCCTCTCGATCAATACATCGAACACGTAAACGAAAAAGGTGAGCTTGACAGAACACACGTTCAAGTTAACACTGACATTGTAAACATTCGTGTACCCTTTGACACTATGGGCTATACAGTATCGCTATATACGGTTGACTCTAACAGTCGCTTGACATTACTAACCACGTTGTAACCACCTTTTCATTTTACTCCCTGATCTAAACGATGAAAAAAATTTTCACCTTGGTAGTGTTGATGGCTTGCTGCGGAATGGCCTGGTCACAAACGTTTACAGTAGATACAATTCTCAATAACGGCAGCAAAGCAAATCGGATCAACCTTGTCATTCTTGCAGATGGCTATACGTCATCTCAACAAACGCAATTCAACAGCGACGTAACAAACTTATTGTACCAATTTTTTGCTACGCCGCCATTGAGTTATTACAAACCTTTTTTCAACGTATATGCTGTGCACGTTAACAGCACGCAGAGCGGCGCAAAACATCCCGGTACTGCTTCCGATTGCAGTTTGGCCAATCCTTTAGTTCCTGTGATGACAAGTGCAACTTACTTCAACGCGACATTCGACTACGGCGGTACTCACCGTTTATTGTATTGCTCCAACACAGCCGCTATTGCGCAGGTGTTAAATGTTAATACACCTTGGTTTGACAAAGCCTTGATTCTTGTAAATACGCCTTACTACGGCGGAAGCGGCGGAACATATCCTGTTGCAAGTACCAACAGCAGCAGCGCAGAAATTATGATCCATGAGTTCGGTCATAGCTTTGCGCAACTGGCTGATGAATACGGTGGAGCTTATTGTACAGGAGTTGAAAAGCCAAACGTTACACAGGAGACGTCAGAATCTTTAATTAAATGGCACGATTGGATCGGAGCAGGAGTTCCAATTCCCACACCTTCAAATACGAATTGCTCAACCAGTGGATTATACAATGGCGCTAACTATTGTAACAGTGGATGGTATCGTCCGGCATGTGATTGCAAGATGCGTACGCTCGGTGTCCCATTCTGCTCCATTTGCAAGCAAGAGTTTATTGCAAAGATTCTTGGTTACGTAAATCCAATTGATGCTTATAGCCCATCGTCATTAGCGCTTACACTTAACAGCGGTACTCAAACATTTGCAGCAAGTATTATTCAGCCTACCACCAACACGATGAAACGCCAATGGAAACTTGATGGCGTTACAGTTGCAAACAATGCTTCGTCTTACAGTGTTAACGGAACAAATCTTACTGCCGGCACTCATACTTTGATCTTAACGGTTGTAGATACAACATCACTTTGTAAAACCACACTGCCAACAAATACGGTTACCTGGACTATTACTAAAAGTTCTTCGGGTATTGTAGCAACCTTTGCAGCGCTAACCCCTACTTGCTCAACCGGTTCATCCTTTACACTTTCCGGTGGTTTGCCACTTGGTGGTGTTTATTCCGGACCCGGTGTTGTAAATGGTGTCTTCTACCCTTCTGTTGCCGGACCAGGTACGCATACGATCACATATACAGTTTCCGGAGTTTCTGCTTCGCAAAATATCGTTGTCACAGCAACACCATCTGTTACAGGTACGGCTTCTGCGTCATTCTGCCAAGGCAGCTCCGCAACATTATCGGTCAGCGGTGCAACCACGTATTCATGGAGTCCTACAACCGGACTTAGCTCCGCAACAAACTACAACGTAACGGCCACACCAACATTATCTACCACTTACACTGTAACTGGTTACAGCAACGGTTGTTCATCAACTAAAATAATTCCTGTTACAGTTAAAGTAAACCCAACGTTATCTGCATCATCCAATACAAGCGTTTGTAACGGAAGCTCAACGTCGTTATCAGTATCGGGAGCAAACTCGTATAGTTGGTCACCACTCACAGGATTGAACAGCAGCACGGGTTCCACAGTAAGTGCCACACCGACATCATCCACAACTTATACAATTACAGGAACGGGTACTAATGGATGTACAGCATTAAAAACTATTTCTGTTAGCGTTAATACACTGAATGTAACAACTACCGGCAACACTTTCATTTGCACAGGAAGCACGACGACTCTGACTGCTGCCGGTGCAACGACTTACAGTTGGAGCCCTTCGACAGGACTTAATACTACATCCGGTGCAAGTGTATTGGCTGCTCCTTCTTCCAATATCACTTATACAATTACAGCCAGCAATGGTACGTGTACAGCCATCAAGACGGTTGGTATCACTGTATCTGCAAGTCCAACATTGACATCATCACCAAATACAACTGTCTGCAGCGGTAGCAGCACAACGATGACTGTTAGCGGAGCTAATACTTACACCTGGGCACCATCGACAGGATTGAACACAACTACCGGCACAAGCGTATCAGCCTTACCGGCGGTTACTACAACTTATACTGTGACCGGCAATGGCGCGGGTTGCAGCAGCACGAAACAGATTGTGGTTACTGTAAGTCCCAATTTCACATTGTCATTAAATAATTCTTCGTTTGCAGTGTGCAATGGAATACCAGTTAACATTACTGCAAGCGGCGCTACGACCTACTCCTGGGCTCCATCTACTGCTCTTAATTCAACGGTAGGATCAAGTGTAACGGCAACACCAACTACAAACATTACGTACACAGTTACAGGAGTAAAAAACGGTTGTGTTAAAACTCAAACAGCATCGGTAACCGTAAGTAGTCTTCCATTAAGTATTAGCTCTACTGCGAACGGACTTTGCAGTGGTTATAATTTGCCGCTTACTGCAGCAGGAGGCACATCATACACGTGGACACCATCTACAAGTCTTAGTGCTTCAACCGGCACTACTGTCATAGCATCACCAACTGCTACGACAACTTACACGGTGACAAGCAGTTCAAACGGTTGTACCGGTACAATGACAAAGGTTATTTCTGTTACACCTCAGTTCAATCTTATAGCTTCTTCAAACACATCAATCTGTCCGGGAACGTCGGCAACATTATCAGCGTCGGGTGCTTCTTCATACATATGGAGTCCGGTTACAGGCTTGAACAACACATCAGTTTCAACAGTAACGGCAACTCCAACTTCCAGCATCACATATACGGTAACCGGCAGCAGCGGCTATTGCTCGAAAACAAAAACCGTGAGCGTAACAATCAAACAAAAGCCAATCTTAAGCACAACCACTACACCTGCGGGTTGCAGCGGTACTCCGACAGGTGCTGTAAATCTTTCGGTAAGCGGCGTTACCGGAACACTGTCATATGCCTGGAGCAATACGTCAACTGTAGAGGATCTTTCGAATGTTGCAGCAGGCACTTATAGCGTGACTGTGAATTTAGTTGGCGGTTGTAGCAACAGCGCATCAGCAACTGTAACCGGCGGTTCATGTTCAGCACCTGCTACCTACTACACACAAAACATTACATCGTCAAGCGCAACGGTAAAGTGGATTAAAATTCCTTGTGCAATTAAATACCGTTTACGTTACAAGCCTTCAACTGCCTCATCATGGATTTCTGTTTTAGCGAATGATACAGTAGTTAACTTATCGGCATTATCAGTTGGCACAACCTATCAATACAGCGTTGAGTCGTATTGCAATGTGGCTCTTACTGATTCATCAGGTTACGGTGTTCAACAGTCGTTTGCAACTGCGGGTGGATGCGTATCGCCAACAGGATTGAGCACTACATTAATTACAACAACGACTGCAAAACTTAACTGGGGTGACGTTGCCGGAGCATGGGGCTACAAAGTCCGCATACGCCGTTCGGACAACACAAATGCGTGGGTGGAATTTACGGTGCAGTCCCCAAGTGCATCATACAGTGTAACAGGTTTATCTTCAGGAACTGCGTACAAGTGGCAAGTAATGACTCTCTGTAATGCAGGTGGAACAAGTGCTTCGTCGTATGGCTCGCTCATTTATTTCAATACGTTCTCAATGCGTGAAGATGAAGGTGAAACAGTTACCGCAAACGAGCAGGATCAAACAACTGTTATGAATGTGTATCCTAATCCGGTTGAGTCTCAATTGAACATTGCTGTTGAACAAAACTTTGAAAGCGATGCCTCGTTAGAATTGTACAGTGTTACCGGTCAACTGCTCCGTCGTGAAGATGTGGTTATTGGTGTAGGAACAACATCGATAGGTTGGACGGTAGACGAATTACCTGCAGGAACTTACATCTTATCATTACGTCAGGCATCGGGTGAATTATCGACTCAAAAAATCATTAAGCAGTAATAATTGTTAATTGAAAATTTTACGACGGTGCAGCGAAAGTTGCGCCGTTTGTTTTTATAACGCCTTGGTGGATGATTGAAATGTCGATAGAATAGCAATGTTGTTGGAAATTCATTCACGGATTATCGATACATACAAATACCTTTGTGCAACTGCCAATGGCCGATACATTTAACATACACCTCCCGCAATTTGAGGGTCCGTTCGACTTGCTATTGTTTTTTATTGAGCGTGACGAACTGGATGTTTACGACATTCCAATTGCAAAAATCACCAACGAGTTTTTGGAGTACATCCGCCAGATGCAAAATATGGATATCGAAGTGGCCAGCGAGTTCATATTGGTTGCTGCAACCCTAATGCGCATTAAAGCAAAATTGCTGTTACCGCGTAAAGAAGTGGACGAGCTTGGACAGGAAATCGATCCGAGAAAAGAGTTGGTGGATAAGCTTCTTGAGTATAAACGTTTCAAGGCTATACTTGAAGACATGCGTCAGCTTGAAGATACGCGTGGCAAGGTGTTCGAACGCAGTAATGTAAAAGCAGAATTAAAAGGAATTGCAGAAAGTCTGGCCGGCGAAGCCGAGTTGCATACTCTTACATTGTATAAGCTGATGAAAGCGTTTGAAAAAGTGATGACACGTTTTGAATATGAAAAGAATAAGCCGCAGCATCGTGTCATCCGTTATCCGTACACAATGGAAGAACAGAAAGAACATGTGTTAACGCAAATTCGCAGCGAGCAAAATGTTTCGTTCGAACGTTTGTTTCATCATTGTGAGAATCGTGTGCATGCCATTTTTATTTTTCTGGGCTTGCTCGAGCTGATTCAATCACGATTGATTCAGATACAACTTGGACTTGGGCTAAATAATTTTTGGCTTAATCCCGGCGAAACCGCTGTTCAGAGTTAGTCGTTAATCTTGATTTGCCACCAAGGCGTTTAAACCTTACGGCGCTTCAAACTCCGGCAATGATTCAGGTTCGCAATAACGCGCTGCAACAACTGTTGCTACAAGATCTCCGGTAACATTTGCTGTTGTCCTGCACATATCAAGTATTCTGTCGACGCCATAGATGATTGCAATTCCTTCCGCCGGAATGCCAACGGAAACAAGAATGACCATGATCACCGGCAACGAACCGCCTGGAACTCCCGCTGTACCAATGCCTGATAAGATGGCAATCAACACAACAAAAATTTGTTGCGAGATCTCGAGATGAATTCCAAAACATTGCGCAAGAAATAAAATGGTAACACCTTCATACAACGCCGTTCCATTTTGATTTGCAGTGCTGCCAACCGTTAATACAAAGTTTGAAATATCACGCGGTAGTTTCAGATTATTTTGTGCGACGCGTATTGCTGTTGGTAACGTTGCATTGCTCGACGATGTACTAAATGCTGTCAACATCACCTCGCGCACGTTTCGGAAAAAATAAGCCGGACTCATCTTACCTATGAATTTCAACACCAAGGCGTACGTACCGAATTGATGCAGTGCCAACGAAACGATAACCACCAACACGTATTTTAAAAGCACCGCAAATATTCCCAAGCCCATCTTCGCAGTAAGTGTAAACAGCAATGCTGCTACACCAAACGGCGCGAGCTGCATCGCGAGTTTAATCGCTTCCATCACCAGGTCATACAAGCCTTCGAGAAAACGTTTGAAAATTTTTGTTCGTTCGCTGTCGGCCTTGCTCAACGCAATTCCTGCAATCACAGCAAAGAACATCACAGCAAGCAAGCCTCCGCCGGTATAGTTAGGATTGAAAGCATTGACCATATCCTCCAACGGATTTTTTGGTACAAGACTTACCAATATTTCTCCAAATGATTTTTCTGTAACAGCGTTTGCATTGCCTGCAATGGCTGCTGTCGATGCGCCAAAACGTTCCATCAATTGTGCGCGATCTGCAACTGACAAACCATCACCCGGTCGAAATATTGCCGTCATTCCAATACCGATGAAAACAGAAATGCTAGTTACAACTAAACTAAATATCAACGTCACAAAACCAACTCTTCCAACTTTTTTTAGATCACCCAAATCAGAAATGCCGAGCATCAGGCCCGTGACAATTAAAGGGATCACCATCATAAAAACCATTCGAAGAAAAATATCTCCGACCGGTTTCACCCACTTCACAATAGTGTCAATAGTTTCCTGTGGCATCCCCGACCACTGTACCACCAAGCCGAATAATGCACCAACGATCATGCCGATGAAAATGCGTGTGTGTAAAGGAAATTTCATGCGCTAACAAATAATTGCGTTCAATAATAGAGAGAAAACCGTTACCTATACTTTGCTCGTTGCGCTGGCTGCTTTAACAACCGGCGGTGCTGCTTTCTTTCCTCTCAGGTAAATGAATTGAAGCACGATAAACAAGATGATTAAACTCGCGAGAATAAGAAATGTAATCGGTGAGCTGATGTAATTAAAATAATAGTACACGACTACTGCGATGCCATTACATATCACAGACAAACCCGCAAGTACATACAGAACCTGACGATCAGTAAAACCTAAATAAGCAAGATGATGTGTTGTGTGATCTTTCCCCCCTACAAATGGTGATTGTCCGCGTCGCAAGCGGTGTATGAAAACAGTTAACGTATCCATCACCGGCATTACAAAAGACAAGCTTGGAATTAACAATTGTTTGAACTGAAATCCTGCTACGCTTGGTTCACGATGGTTCCATAAAAGACTAATGCTTAACCCTGCTAACAACACGCCTAAGAATTGACTTCCGGTATCACCCATGTACAGCTTTGCAGGATGAAAATTGTAAACCATAAAACCAATTATGCCACCGATAACTCCAATCATCATGAACGTCTGTACCGAAAAAAAATGTTGATCTACTTCAAGCACTGTTAAACATCCGATCATAATAACACCCGACACGGAAGCTGCAACACCATCCATGTTATCCAGCATGTTAATCGAGTTCATAATACCAACCACCCACCCGACAGTGAATATGGCATTGATGGAAAACGATTCCGTTAAGTCAATAACGATACCGCTTGCAACTAATATTACAGCACACAACAATTGACCGGCAAACTTTAATGACGGAACTGTATTGTACGCATCATCTGCAAGTCCAAGCAAAAAGCCTAATGAACATGCCAGTATCAATCCTACCAACGGCAGATTAAATTCATCCTGTCCCGAAAAGCGAAATATCGCGTAGACGGAAACTGAGATTAGGAATAAAATATAAAAGGAAAAACCACCGACAGAAGGTTTAGCAGTAGAGGCCCAACGAATAGCATTTTGATTCTCTTGTTGACGAATTCCCAGCGTGCGTGAAAACTTTAGAAAAAGTCCATTTACCATTACCGAGAACAATACAGAAAGAACAAAAAAACCTGAATAAAGTAAGTAATAACCAATTGGGGAGAGTGTCATAAATTCTTTCAGGTAAATAATTTGCGCAGCCTTTTCCACCAGTTGCTCTTGGTAGGAGCAGCATCAGAGTAATAGCCATATCCATAACCGTTGTAACCGTAACCACTGCCGCCATAACTACCGCCATACCCATACCCATAACCATAGCCATAACCATAGCCATAGTTATAACTATAACCGGATGCACCTGATCCCATGCTATTAATTAATACTGATAGCCTATTAATTTTGTTATCCTCCACCAGGCGGTTTACATTATTCAAGAAGCTTCGGCTTGAATAGTCGGCTCTCAATACGTAGATAGGATAGTCACTTTTCTTTAACAGCTCCAATGCATCCGTCACAACACCAATAGGCGGTGTATCCATTACTACGACATCATACTTAGTCTTGAGATATTCAATGAGTTCCTCAGTTTGTTTCGACATGATGAACTCGGCAGGATTAGGTGGCACAGGACCGGAGGTAATGTAGTCGAGATTTTCCCATTCAGAGTGTTTAATACATTCTTCAACAGTGTATTTCCCAATCAAGATCGTACTTAGCCCACGCGTGTTTTCTGTTCCAAATGCTTTGTGAATACGCGGTTTCCGTAAATCGAAATCAAGAATAATAGTTCGCTTGCCACCAACAGAAAAAATTCCCGCAAGGTTAACGGCAACAAATGTCTTTCCTTCACCCGCAATCGTAGACGTTACCGTAACTGTACGTTTTACATCGCTATGAGGCAATGGAATATATTCCAGGTTGGTACGGATAGAACGGAATGATTCCGATATAACCGATTTAGGACTCATGTTGACAACCAATTGAGATATATCCATCGGCTTGCGATAGATAGGTACTACACCTATAAGTCCAGCTGCACTATTTCGTTCTACCTCAGAGATTGAAAGAATTTTATTAGTTAATAAATATCGAATCAAAACAAATAGAAAACTTATGATCATGCCGCTTATAATGCCTATAAGCTTAATGAGCGGGACATTGGGAAACACAGGCGTATGAGGAAGATCGGCACGTTTGAGAATGATGTAATTAGAAACAAATCCCGCTAGTGAAATACTGAAGCTTGATTTTTTATCCAGCAACATCATATAATACTTCTCTTTCAGATCACTCAATTTTTGAAGCCTTCCGTATTCGGCTTCTATCTCAGGAAATTTATCGAACTGCGCGGTGTATTTTTTCAATTCATCTGCCTGAGCGTTGCGTTCTTCTGTAATTGCTTTTTGAGAGTTTTTAATATTTTCGTATATATTCAGCTTAATATCACTTATCTGCTTGTCAATATTTTTTACTTCAGGGTTATTTTCCGTTTTACTTAATAACATTACTCGACGATCATTCTGCAACTTATCATAAACCACCACAAACGTTTGCAGCCCCGGGAAGCCCTGATCTACAATTCCGGAAAACAAGCGTGTCGAATCCGCATATTTTGTAAAATACGCCTGGTAGCTCTGCAACATGCTTTCGCGAATGTTCAATTCCACCTGTCGATTATGAATACGATTAAGCGCCCCAAGTATCTCGTTAATCTTACTATCTGTACTGACTAAATTATTTTGAATCTTAAATGCCTTGATTTGATTCTCGTACGCTTGTAATTCGGTATTGATTAAGTTGATTTGAGATTCAATGAAGTTCAGAATCAGCGTTGCACTTTCTGTCTTTTTTTCCTTATCGTAATTGACAAACTCGTCATTGAGAGAATTTACAATGTCGACTCCGCGCTGAGGATTCTTATCTTGAAATGTAATTAAGATTGACGGTGGAAATGGGTTGATGCGTATAGTTTCACGAATCTGCGAAGCAACGCTTTGACGATTGTTAAGAACAAAATAATATTTAGATTGACTGTACTGTGCGAGATATTTTCGGACATTTTCAGGATTGCAGGTTGCAGTTAGGTCAAAGTAAGGTGTGTTTAATTTTCTACCGAACTGACCTTTGTAAGTCATCTTTTGCTGACCAATACGATACGTTATTGTAAAATTTTTGGCGGACAAGAACATGAAGTCAATTGGCAATCCGTAGACCTCAGATTCTTTAACAATGGGCTGAATTTCAAAAGGTGAGTTGCGATATTTTTCTTCTACCAGAATTTGACCGGCGTTGTAATAACTAACAAGTAATGGTAGCTTATCCAACACTCTATCCATAATGATGTTGGATTTCATTACCTGAATATCACGTTGAAAATCCTGCATGTTGGTTTGCCCAAAAAGATCTCCGTTGTTGAATCCGATTGCTGTAGATGTATTTTCAGGCTTTACCATCAAGGCTGATCCAACTTCATAAAGCGGTGCCGTGTAACGGAGATAAAGCAACGAACTGGACATTGTAAGCAAAACGATCAACACGCACCATATAAAACTCTTGCGTGTTATAATAAGCAGGAGTCCGGGATTAAATTCTTCTCCCAGAATTCGCTGAAGCGGACTTAATATGACTTTTTTTTCTGATTGCACGTAATAGAGTTCTTATTTGCCTACATTATTAAGTGTAACATAAATGAGCAGTAACGTTGAAAGCGTACTTAAGATTGGGACAATTTTAGCATTAACATCTGCCAACGTAAGAGAAGGTTCAACATAGATTATATCCTGGCTTTCCACCAAAAAATCAGATGCTTTATATCCCTCAATAGTTGATAGATCGAACAAGAATACCTTGGGATGTTCAACACTTCCCCGAATTACTTTAATCCTGAACGCTTTATTACCAGTAATACCACCTGCTCGCGCAAGCACCTCCGCCAATTGAACACGGTCATCTTCCAGCGTAACTACTCTTCCGATGCTGCGTCCGTTGTAAACTGTAACACGTTTATTGTCCACGCTGACTTGAATAAAGGGGTTCAAAAAATAGTAACCGTAACGTCCTACTAAATAATTTTCAAGTTCAAGCACTGTAAATCCTGCAATGTAAATGGAGTCTAATAAAGGGAGAGTTGCAAAACCGTTTGACTTGATAATGTAGTGAATAGGAATGACCGTACTTGATGTTCCAATAATATCTACCAATTGATAACCATTGTTAGATAAGATCGACATGTTTAATGCATCCCCGGGCTTCAGAACATAGTCTTTATTGACGGTTGAATCCGGTTTATCGAACTGAAAATCAGGATCAGTCTTAAACATTAAATCGGGGTAAAATACCCGGCAGGAGCTTAGCGCACATAACAATAACAGCAGTGCCGGAAGGATCAGTTTTTTCAACTACGAAAGGGTGCTTAAAGGTTCAAAGTTAAGTGTTGGGAGGCATAAATCACACCCCCTGCAGCAGTTTGCGATATAGTGCCGCCGTATCCTTCACCAACCTTTGATAGCTGAATTTATTCTGCACATAAGCCCTTCCTGACTCCGACATTTCTTGTCGCAAATCGTTGTCTTCAATTAACAGAAAGAGGTTTTTGGCTAATTTGCTGGTGTTTCCTTTTGCAGATACGAATGCGGTTTTACCCGGAATTACGACATCAGATATGCCACCAACCCGTGTTGTAACAATCGGTTTATTTGCGGCCTGTGCTTCAATCAAACTTACCGGTGTCCCTTCGTTATTAGATGTCAATGCGATAATATCGGAACCGGCATTTACTACATCGATATCCCGACGCCACGACGTGAATGTAAGCGCTGCACGACGTGGATCTTTTGGATAGTTGACGAAATCGATTCCTTGTTGTCTTACGTATTCTTCAATATTGCTCCGCTCCTCACCATCGCCAACGATAAATGCACGAACTCGTTTCGTAGTATTTTCCAAAACTACTTTCAGTGCATCGACAAACAGCTTGTGATTTTTTATAGGCACGAGCCGTCCAACAATTGATATCGCTATCTCGTCGTCGTCCAATTGATATTGCTTTCGAAAAATTTTTCTTTTGTGTTCCTGATCGTCGGTAAATGCGCTAAGATCAAAACCAAGCGGCACCACTTCAATTTTATCCAGCGGAGCAACTTTATAAATTAAACCGAGTTCTTTTTTCTGTCGTTCGCTGATCGCGATGATACGTGTACTTCTTTTTGCGAGGTAACGTTCGATCTCCAGAAACACACGTGTCTTAATCGGACTGAAATAACTGTGAAAAACATGTCCATGAAACGTGTGTAGAATCACCGGAACATTTAATTCAGCTGCGGCCAATCGTCCCAATGTTCCTGCTTTTGCGGCATGCGTGTGAACGATGTCCGGCTTGAATTCCCTGATGATGTTTTTTATTTTTCGGTAAGCCTTTCTGTCTTTCAGCACGTTAATCTCCCGATACATTTCAGGAATGTAAACCGGCTCAAGCCCGACTTCGCGTGTAATAAACTCAGAACTTTCTTCAGTGTCATCAATCATACCCGCCAACAACATCGTGTCAAATTCCGGCGACAGATATTTTGTTAAATAAGCGGCATTGAATGTTGGTCCGCCAAGATTCAATCGATTAATGATGCGTAGAACGCGGGGCATGGGGTTGGTCTAAAGATAATGTATCAGCGAATACGTTGGTTATGTTTCGTCTGAATTCGACAATTAGTCCGTGTAATATTTATTCCACCAATGTTGAAATACAAGCACAGCCCACATTTGAGCGGCGCTGTCTTCAGGGCTATTGCTGTTAACTTGTTTCCATAATTCCGTCAACGCCTGATAATTAAAAACGCCTTGGTGGCTGATGCGTTCTTTGTCGAGACACAATGTTTTGATACGGGTTGACAATCCAGTACGCATCCACTCAAGTAACGGCACTTCAAATCCTTTCTTCGGACGATTGTATAATTCTTCAGGCAATAATTTTCTGAACGCATCTTGTACAATTTTTTTTCGGCCACCACGATCGGTTTTATATTTCGACGGCAGTCCAAAAGCAAAATCCACAACTGTATAATCGAGAAATGGTGTACGCACTTCAAGACTGTTGGCCATGCTCATCAAATCAACTTTCACCAGCATGTCACCAGGCAATACCATTCGCATGTCTGCATACAACATGTCGTTAAGATCACTGGCGCCATCAATCGGCTTTAATAAATCTGCTTTGCGTTGCTTGTAGAAACCCGCATCAATCTCAAGAGATAATAATTTTGACGCTGTGGATTCATCGGTAATGCTGCACCAACGCCAGTAACGTTCTTTCGCTGAAAGCTTTGCTCCTACTGCAAAACGATTGAGCTGACGCAAACGATTTCCAATTTTTGAAGAACGCGAACGCGGCATCATGTTTAACACAGGTTCCATTACAACAACTGCATCTTCAGTCATACTGCGGTTCCGCATGCGATACTCGGCCCAATGTTTCATGTATCCTCCAAACAATTCATCTGCGCCGTCGCCGGATAATGCAACCGTCACATGTTTTCGTGTGAGCTGACTTAATACAAACACCGGCAACGCTGATGAATCGGCAAATGGTTCGTCGATGTAATCAAGAATATCATCGAGGTATTGAAAGACATCGTCTTGCGTCAATGAAAAAACGGTGTGATGTGTGTTACATTTTTTTGCAACGAGTTCCGCGTAATGTGTTTCATCGTAGAATGCATCGTTCTTGTAGCCGACAGAAAATGTATTGAGCTGATTTACATGACGTGACGCTAATGCAGTTACGACCGACGAATCAATACCGCCACTTAAGAAAGAACCCAACGGCACATCGGAAATCAAACGTCGCTGCACAGCTTTATCCATCAGATCTACTAATTGATCACAAGCATCGTTGTAAGATGGATATGCTTGAAGCTGACGTGTGAAAGGAATTTCGTAATAACGTTCTGTTGTGACAATGCCTTGGTGGATAGTTAGAAAGCAACCCGGTTCAAGCTTAGAAACATTTTTTAGCATCGACGTATTGCCGGGAACATAATTCAGTTGCAAGTATTGAAAAAGTGTTGTGTGATCAAGCTGTTTCTTAAAACCAAATGACAGCAATCCTTTTAACTCCGACGCAAACAACATCGCATGTTCATCTCGATACATCCATAACGGCTTGACGCCATAACGATCTCGTGCGACGAGTAATTTTTTCTCAACGGTGTCGAACAATACAAATGCAAAAAAACCATTAAGCTGATTCAGAAAAGTATTTCCATGTTGCTTGTATAACTCAAGAATAACTTCAGTATCGGATTGCGTTTTGAACGTAACTCCATTAGCCACCAAGCCGTTTTTCAGTTCGCGGTAGTTAAAAATTTCTCCGTTAAAAACAATGGCGTAACGGCCGCTGCTGTCGAACATAGGTTGATTGGCACATTCAGATAGGTCAAGAATTGATAGCCGGCGATGTCCTAAAGCAATATTTTCCTGAACAAACGTTTTTCCATTATCAGGTCCACGACGTGCTAGCACGTCGGTAGCTGCATCAATTTTCGACAAATAGATTTTGCCGGATTCTTTCAATGAAACAGCTGCCGTGATACCACACATAATTCGTTACCGCTTTATAATTAAGCAACAAAAGTAGGTACTAACAGGGTTTAGGCGACACGCATTGCTTAACTTTGATTTGAAATCAACCGCTTACGGCCTATGATGAAGATGTCTTATTACCGGCCCATGTTAACCACCGCAGATTTGGTGGCGTCGCCGGTTTATATCATCTTCATCATGATTTTTGCATATTTCATACGTGGTGTATTGGTAAAAAAGAACAATCCTATTTATCAATATTTTATTCCGGGATTATTTCTCAAGTTAATTGGATCGGCACTTGTGGGAATGCTTTATTTCTTTTACTACCACGGCGGCGATACAACTGAATATTATAACAACGCTATTGTGTTGTACGAGGCGTTTAACGATTCACCGTTTTATTTTTTCAAGCTACTTGTTGCAGGTCCTAATTTTGATGACCCCGCGATTATTAATTATAAATGGTGGATGTATTTCCATCACGATGAAAGCGCTTGGTTTTACGCAAAGCTTTGCAGCGTTGCGACACTTTTTGCATTTAACATTTATACTCCAACAGCTTTGTTGATGGCGTTGGTTTCGTATACAGGAGTTTGGGCTTTATACGTGACGCTGTGTAAGATTTATCCGGAGATGTATAAAAAGTTCGCTCTCGCAGTGTTGTTCATTCCATCTGTATTCTTCTGGGGCTCCGGCATGTTGAAAGACTCCATAACATTTTGTTGCGTCGGGTGGATGACGTACTGCACCTACCATATTTTCTTTGAGCGAAAGGGTATTATTCTCAATGCAATCGGATTGTTGTTGAGTAGCTACGTATGCCTTAAGCTGAAGCCGTATATCGTATTCAGTATGATGCCGGCCTTGATTTTCTGGGTGTTTCTTTACTATCGCAGCAAGTTTAGAACAGCCTTTTCCCGAGTTGTCTTTGGGCCGTTAGCCTTCATTGGCGGTGGTTTTTTTGGATATCTAATTATTCACAGGCTTGGTGCGCAGTACAGCAGCTATTCTCTGGAAGGTGCGGTTAAAACGGCGGAAGGTTTTCAGGAATGGCATGGCTGGCTAGCCGAAAATGCAGGAGCATCGGGCTATTCGCTGGGTGTGATTGACGGCTCGTTTAAAAGTATTTTATTTAAAATTCCTGCAGCAGCCAACGTTACATTGTTCCGGCCTTATATCTGGGAAGTTCACAATCCGGTTATGATGTTGTCAGCAGCTGAGAGTTTGTTGATGATGTTGTTTGCAATTAGCATTTTTATCAGGACAGGTGTAATTAATACGTTCCGAGCATTGGGTCGTAATCCGACAGCATTTTTCTGCATTTTCTTCTCTGTCTTTTTTGCGTTTGCAGTAGGATTTACAGCTTATAACTACGGTGCTTTGGCGCGTTATAAAATTCCATGTATTCCATTTTTTGTCGCCGGCTTGTACATACTTAACATGCAAACTCAACTTGACAAGCAACGACGAAAAGCAAAAACCCATGTGCCTCGTCCTAACTTATCGTTGGAAACTGCTTAGCGTTTAGGAACTCAGATTTTTATAAACACGCAAATATTTTTCGACACCGGATTCAAGGCTTAATAACCCCAGCGCGTGCTTTCGAATTTCATGTTTATCAGGTTTGTTTTTCATTAACGCAGCTAGGGACTGAGAATAAGTTGACTCATTAAGTTGATTTAACACAATGCCGGCTTTGCTTTGCTGTACAATACGATCCGTATCACCAATACCGCTATTGCAAATAATTGCTAGTCCCATTCCCATTGCTTCGCCCTGCTTAACCGGTGATGAGGCTTTTTTTGAAAATGTTGGTCGTATGAAAAACAAGGTGGCATTGCTCAATGAAATATAAAGTGGCATCAGTTTGCGCGGCGCTTGCGTTACAACGATTTTATCAAAGGGGATTTTACGTTCATCAGCTTTATTCTTAAGATCAGTTTCAGGATCGTTTGTGATCACAAGAAATTTTGATGCGGCGTTTTGCTGCAACAGCGTTTTAAAAAAATCCAGCATCTCATCCAGCATGTACCAAGTTCCTAATGATCCGATGTACGAAAGCACAAAATCATTCTGATGAATATTAAGTTTGTTGCACAACTCCATTTGTTGATCGTCTGAAACTGTTGCCGGATCAAACAATTTCATGTCGGCACAACACGGAATCACTTCTATGGAAACGGGTTGGTGGCTGATAGTTTTCCAGGTATGAATTTCATCGGCTGCATTTTGTGTAAGACTGATTGTACAATCTGCTTCATTCAGAAATTGTATTTCTTTTCGTTTGAAATAATTGTAAATGGTTTTGTACAAAGGGTTTTTCAGATTCCACAAATTGCCTTCCACACGTTCATCAGCCCAAAAACCTCGCATGTCGAAAATGAATTTTACACCTTTAGTTCTCTTCAACGAGAGACCCACCAAGGCGCTTATATAGGAACGAGAATGAACGACATCAAACCTGTTTTTTCCATGCAATGCAAATGCTTTGCGTCTCAATTTAATTATATCCCAAACAGTTGAAAGTACAGGTGGTCGTTTTGTGTAAAGCAGCGGTTGCCAATCGATATTGTTGTCTTTACAAAGCGTTTGAATGTTGTGACGAAACGATTGAAAACGGTTTTGCTTTTCAAAACTTACAAGCGTGATACGATGTCCTGCTTTTGCAATACCAAATAAATACGGCAACACTTGCGACTGACCTAACGGATCCGTCATCCCGTCATACGAAAGATATAGTACGTTCAAATCCTTAACGTGTTTGTTGACCTTCCTGATCTACTCAGCCACTTGCCAATTAGCCACGCCGCCGGAAACAGCAAGAGAACATCAGGATGAATAAAGTAACGCACTTCTATATTACGAAACTCAGTCCCGGTGCCGGCGCACAGCCATACATACAACACGACAAAAAAGAAAAGCGTCATCAACGCAAACCATGCAGCTTTATGTTTTTGCAGTAACATCACAACACAACCAATTAATCCGAACACTATCAAAAGCGAACGATAAACAAACAACAATGACGCAATTTTGCGTGCAACAGTCGATGTATCGTTAAGCGATATTTTAAACAATGCTTTTTTCAAATTCAATAATGGCAATGTTACGTAATAGTGAAATGGATCATGTTGAATAACATGGACTCGAAGTTTGTTATAAATGTTTGCGATCTCTTCGTTACAGTTTGGTTTATCAAAAGAATTTTTCCAATATCCTCTCCAATAACTGAATCCACTTCCACAATTTTTCGAAAGCCTTATTACAGAATCCACTAGGGCTGAATCTTCCTTTACGGCGTACGCTTCCGCCGGCATTTCTACATATTGATTTGTTACAATCTGTTTAAACTGCGGATCCCATTCAGGTTTCACCGAGTATATATATTGCCGAAAAGAAAGCACATCAACATTCCAATTTTCAATTCCGCGCAAATCTTGTGTCAGAATAATTTTCTGATGATTGACATAATTGCGAATTGGCCAAAGCCCATATGTCAGTAAGATCGTTAACGCAAACAATGCACCGCGTGTTAACATCAAGTAAATATTTTTTCTGTACTTGAACAACAAATAAATTCCAACGATTGGAATAAACACTAACAGTTGCGGCCTGAATAAAACACTAATCCCAAGAAAGAAACCACACCAACCCAAATAAAAACGTCGCTCAGAGTGTGTAAGAAAATACAACGATGTCAACATGAAAAAGATGCTCATGTATTCTGAATAAACCACCGGTGTCCAGACAATTACAAACGGATACAATGCATACAGCAGCGCAGCCACCAAGGCGTTTCTATCGCTTGCAAACAATCGCAACGCAATTTTATAAACCAACACAATTGCAGCAACATCAAGAAAAGTCTGAAACCATCCGATTAGTATATAAGTAAGATTCCAATTTTGACCGGCGAGTAAATAAAATATTCCCATGAAAAAGCTAAAACCAGGCATTCGTCCAAAGTAGCCGTATTCATGACCGGGATTAACGGTGTAAACGCCTTGGTGGATAAGGTTTTCGATACTTAATCCCCACGCTCTTGTATCGCCATCGACAAAAATATTTTCCCGTCCGAAATAAATTTTTGCACCGTAAATAATGAACGCGACGCGCACCACCAAGCCGATCAGGCAAACAAAATATAAAGCTGTATTGCGTTTTATCACAGAAAGCGAAGGTGATGTAAAAATGGTTAATAAAATTCGATGAAAGTCAATACTACAGCGGTTAACGACATGTCATTGTGTGGCTTGTATCGATAGATAACCTAATTTTGGAAAACAAGTACCATACACTTTCACCTGTTAACACACTACCATGAACGACCAGCCAACGACTCCTGCCGACGACATTCAGTCCGCACCAGCTAACGAAACAAACAATCAGCCTGAATCAGTTTCAGAACAAGTTGAATCTCCAATCGCTACTGCGAAAAACGAAGCGACACCTGCTGAAACAGAAGCTACACCATCAAACGCACCAAACATTACGGAACAAGCGTTAACGCAGCTCGAGCAAAAAGTGACGGCATTGGAAAATGTCACTTACGAAACGCTTACAACGTTCAAACAATTTTGGGCCGATGCAAAAGATCTTAATGAATTGATTCGCTCGTCGCGTTTCATCGATGCAGAAATACTTGCACCGTATCGTCAACGCGTTGATGCTGTGTGTGAAAAAGTAAAAGCACATCAGGATTCGATTTCACAGAAGTCGGAAAAAGTATCGCAAACAAAACGTGCATACATCGAAGGAAAAATTCAGCAAGCGAAAGAATTGATTCCAACGGATAATCAGAAGTCGCAACGCGTGTTGCGCGAAGCGCTTGCTTGTTTGAAAGACGATTGGTCTGCAGCGAAAGACTTACAGCTCGACGAAAAAGAAATGGGTGTACGCATGACACGCGATGATCATGATGCAAGCTGGCTGTTGTGGAAACAAGTGAATGAAGAATGCTTCGTGCATTTCAAAGAGCAAAAGCAAAACAATTATATCGCGATAAGCAACGACGTGTACACGTTAGGTGAAACTGTAGAGAACGCCGATCCGCGCGATGCGCTTGAAGCTATCAAAGAGTTTCAGAAAAAGTTGAAAGGGCTTGTACTTGAAAAAACTGATTGGGAAGAATTGCGTTTGACGCTCAACAAATATTGGGAACGTGCAGACGAACGTTTCAAAGCGCTTAAAGGACAAATGAAAGAAGGCCGCATGCGCCGTGCAACTCACATGGAGAAACGTATCGAGTTTTGGAAAACACGCCAGGAAGCAAACATTCAAAAATTTAACGAGCTGATTTCTAAAAACTTCGACGTCATCACACGCATCGAGCAGCACACGGAAAAATTGCAAGGTGATTTGGAAGCGGCGCGCTCAGAACAGTTCAAAGAAAAAGTTAGCGGTTGGATAAAAGAACAGCAGGATAAAATTGCAGCGATTCAAAAAGCCAATCGTGAGCTGAACGAAAAAATTGCTGACATCGAATCAAAGATGGAGCGCGTCGACGAAGAAGGGTTGCCGGATCGTGAAGAGTATCGTAACAAAAATAAAAAAGCCAGCAACACAGCTGACGTGAATTCGGACAGCCACCAAGGCGATTCCACTGCAGAAACATCGACTGAAAAAACAAATGAAGTTGAATCTCCGGTTGATGTTGCAGATATCACTGACGAATCAAAATCTGATTAACTCATTTTTCATAACTCTCACCTCTTAAATCAAATGAAAAAAACTGCACTACTCACATCAACACTCGGTTTAATTATCGTCGCATTTATAATCGTTACCTCTTCATGTAAGAAAGAAGACCTTGAAAAAACGCTTACAATGAATCAGCAAACGATTTATTTTCATGCCAACGCAGATGCTGCCGATGGCAGCGATAATATTTTGATTGACAGCACGATAACCAGCGAATTAAAACAACAAATGGAAGCTAACGGTGTGTCGCTGGACAAAGTAAAATCTGTAAAGCTTAAAACTTGTGTATTACGCATTGCGGCTAACAGTGTTGCTCAGGGAATTACGTTCGACGGTTATGAATTTGCAAGCGCACACATCAAAGCGGGATCTATGGCAGAACAACAGTTGGCTTTTAAAACTGTAATTCCTCAAACTCAGCTTACAGAGATTTCGTTTGATTCTCAGGCTCAGGAGCTTGCTGATTTTCTAAAACAGGACAACATTGAGTTGAAAGTTCAGGCTTACAACGATGTCGACGTTCCTGCGACAGATTATGAGCTGGATATAAGCTACGACGTAGTTTACAACGTAGCAAAATAGCCGAACAACATTAAAAAAATCGCCGCCGGAAGTTGCTTTCGGCGGCGATCTCATTTTATCCAGATTCAGTCGCAAAAAGCTCTTTGCAGGCTGCCAATTAATTATATTTGCAATCCTCTTAAAATGGCAACTAAACGGCCTAATAATCGCTTTTATCCCCAAATGAAGAAACTCACTACTCTGTTATTTTCAATCGCCTTGGTGGCAACAACCGCTCAGGCACAGGAAGGATTTAAATGTGGCAACGTAGAAGCCGACAGACGCATGCTCAATCAGCATCCTGAAATTTTGGCCATAGATGCGCAGCTTGAACAATTTACCAAGGAATATGCTGAACAGGAATTGAATTCTCGTGATGCATCAGCTCCTACTTACATCATTCCTGTTGTGTTTCACATCATCCACAACTACGGTCCTGAGAACATTAGCGATGCACAAATTTATGAGGCGATTGAACAAGTCAATCGTGACTTTAGAAAACTCAATAATGATACGGCGTTAACGATTCCAATTTTCCAATCGATCGCTGCAGATTCTAAAATCGAGTTTCGCCTCGCTCGCAAAGATCCAAACGGTAACTGTACCAACGGTATTGAGCACATTCAATCTGAATTAACGTACGTTGGAAATGATGAATCTAAGCTCAATCCATGGCCGCGCAATAAGTATTTAAATGTTTGGGTAGTTAACAATATTGAAAGCGGTTCCGCTGGTTATAGTTATTACCCATCATCCGTTTCTAACGATCCTGCTATCGACGGCATTTTGCTTTTATCAAGTTATGTTGGCATCAGCGGCGCAAGTACGGTTTCACATGGACACACGCTTTCACATGAAATCGGCCATTACCTAAACCTTCGTCATTGCTGGGGAAGTACCAACGATCCCGGCGTTAGCTGCGGCAGCGATAACGTTAACGATACACCTGAAACAAAAGGCTGGACATCATGTAATCTAAGCGGAAGTACATGTAATGTTGGTGTAATTGAAAACGTGCAAAACTTCATGGAGTATTCTTATTGCAGCACGATGTTCACCGTTGGACAGCGTACGCGCATGCACGCCGCTTTGAACAGTAGCACATCGGGTCGTAATAACTTATGGACTACTGCAAATTTGATCGCAACAGGAACTGATAATTTGAATTACGTGACCTGTGCTCCCATTCCAAACATCTTACCTGCAACGCAACAATTTGTTTGCGCAGGTGACACCGTTTTCTTTAGCAACGTAAACTACAACGGCGTAACATCAAGTTGGAACTGGACTTTCCCGAACGGAACTCCGGCAGCGTCTACGGATTCGACCCCTTATGTTATTTACACAACACCTGGTTCTTATAGCGTTTCTCTTGCAACATCCAATGCATCCGGCAGCAACTCGACGACTCAACCTAATTATGTAACTGTATTACCAAATACTGCGCAACATTCGGCTGTAGATTTTATTGAGCCGTTTGAAAGCATGACGTTTCCGAATAACGAATGGGTAGAAGCAAGCTTGCCGGGACTATCATGGACTCGTCCAACGAACGTAGGATTTAGCGGAACAGCTTCCTTAATGGTTAACACACAATCAAGTTTCTCAGGACAAGTTGCAAACTTTATTACACCGACAGTAGATTTTACCGGATTGACAAATCCGATTATGACATTTAGACTTGCGCATGCACGAGTGGCTTCTACCGACGTTGATAATCTCCGGATTTATGTTTCACGCGATTGCGGCCAAACGTGGAAACTGCGTTACAGCAAATCAGGATCATCATTAGCAACCACGACAACATTAACAGGATCTAATTATGTTCCTTCAACTGATGAATGGCGTCTTGAAAGTGTAAACATGGCTTTGTACGCAAATGAGCCTAATGTTCGCTTCCGCTTTGAGTACACGCAAAAAGGTGGCAACAACATTTACATCGATGACATCAATTTCGGCGGTACTGTTTCTACTGAAGATGTTGCAAATAAAACTGTATCGGCGCTATCTATATTTCCAAATCCTGTAACGAACGGTGAAGTGGCGGCATCATTTAATCTTACGAAAACTCAATTGACTACGGTTAAATTAGTTGCAGCCGATGGTCGATCAACAGAGCTTGCATCGTCAAAATTGGAAGCAGGTCATCAGCTTTTAAGATTTGATACGAGAAAATTCCCAGTAGGTTATTACACGCTTTGGATTCAGTCCGGCAATGAAACTTACAGCCGCTCCGTTATCATCAAGCGTTAGCACGCTGCATGGGAAAAAACAAGCTGAAGCATTTCCAGGAAATGCTTTCGTTTCCAAACGTCCTGCAGCTTGATAAAAGTCAGCGTGGCATTTGGAACAAAAGATTCGGCAATTCAAATCCTATTTCGCTAGAACTGGCGTGTGGCAAAGGGGAATATGCAGTTGGGCTTGCACGACTTTTCCCTGAAAGAAATTTTGTTGGTGTCGACATAAAAGGTGCACGCATTTATACCGGAGCAAAGCGTTCTCTTGAACTTGGATTGAATAACGTAATATTTCTGCGTACACAAATTGATCATCTGCCTGAGTATTTTGCGCCTGATGAAGTTGATGAAATTTGGATTACGTTTCCTGATCCATTCTCAGCCTTGAGCAGCGCTCACCGTCGTCTTACGTCAAAAAAATACATTGCCGTCTATCAAAAGATTATGAAACCCGGCAGCACCGTTCATCTAAAAACTGACGATGAAGGTTGTATCAATCGACGCTTGACGTTGTTGACGAATTGAAATTGCCGCTGCTGGAAAAAACCAATGATGTATATGCATCAAACCACGATTCACGACTTGATATAAAAACTTATTACGAACGCATGCATCTTGCAGCAAATAAGAGGATCAAGTACGTTCGTTTTACCATTTGATTTGACAAACGCCTTGGTGGTACATTCGTAACGATGAAACCATCGTTGATCTTACTGCATGGTGCGCTGGGTAGCCGTGCGCAATTACAATCTCTTAAACAAATTTTATCGAACGACTTCGAGATTCACTTGCTTGATCTTGAAGGTCACGGCATTAATGGTTTGCCGCAGCGTCCATTTCGAATAGAGCATTTTGCAGAAAATCTTTCGACGTTTATTGAAACACATCGTCTTGCACCGGCAAATATTTTCGGCTACAGCATGGGTGGATTTGTTGCGTTGTATTTAGCTATGAAACAACCGAAAACGGTCAACCGAATTTTCACATTGGCAACAAAGCTTGACTGGAATTCTGAAAGCGCAGCTCGTGAAGCCGGCATGCTTGATTCAAAATTGCTTGAAAAAAAATTTCCTGATTACGCACAATCACTCCAACAACGTCATAGCGCAGATTGGAAAGATGTTTTGCACCGTACTGCCAATATGATGATTCATCTTGGACAACATCATCCTTTACAGTCGACTGAATTTGCTGAACTGCCTCACCGTGTGCGCTTCAGCGTTGGTGATAAAGATCGAATGGTGACGATGGAGGAAACGATTGAATGGTATCGCAAGCTTAAGCATGCAGAGCTACAGGTATTTCCTCATACGCAACATCCGATCGAAAGAGTTGATCTTGAAATGTTGTCTACTGCGTTAAAAGATTTTTTTCTTTACGATCGTTAGCTTCTAATAACGCTTCAATAATTTCTTTCTGCGTTGTATAAACGGCTTGGTGGATAAGAAATTAATTCAAGCTCCAGCTCACCGTTCCATCTTTTTCATCTTTTAACTGAACGCCGGCCTGTTGAAGCTGACTGCGAATTGCATCTGATGTTGCAAAATCTTTTTTCGCTTTTGCTTCTTTACGCAGTTCTATCAAAACATTCATGATGTCGTCGAGCTTGCTGTTGTTATTTGATTGTGTAACAGGTTTTAAGCCGAGTAAATCATGAATGAATAAATGCATTGTTTGCTTCAACTTGTTAAATGTGGCTTCACTCAACGCTCCTTCCTGTATTTGTCCATGCTTAATCGAATAAACTGTTCCCGCTAATTCAAACAATGTTGCCATCACCTGTGCCGTGTTAAAGTCATCGTTCATTTGATCATGACAATCATCGCACAGCTTGCTTACATCTTTATCGAGTTGAGCGTTAACAGCACCGCCTTGGTGGATCAACTGTTGGCTGATTTCATACGCTGTCATCAATCTTTCAAAACCTTTTTCAGCCGAACCAAGTGCTGCATTACTGAAATCAAGCGTGCTGCGATAATGTGTCTGTAAAATAAAAAACCGAACTACCATTGGGTGATAGGCTTTCGCAAGAAGTTCATGTCCACCAAAGAAAAACTCGCGCAGCGTAATGGTGTTGTTATATGACTTACCCATTTTGCGTCCGTTAATCGTAATCATGTTGTTGTGCATCCAATATTTCACCGGCGTTTTTCCGGTTACTGTTTTTGTTTGCGCAATTTCACTTTCATGATGCGGGAATTGTAAATCCATTCCGCCGCCATGAATATCGAACGGTGTTCCTAAATATTTCGTTGCCATAGCCGAGCACTCGATATGCCAACCCGGAAACCCTTCACCCCACGGGCTGTTCCAACGTTGAATGTGTTCCGGCGGAGCGCTTTTCCATAATGCAAAGTCCGCAGGATTTCTTTTTTCACCTTGACCTTCGAGCTCACGACTTCCTGTAATCATCTCGTCAATCACGCGGCCACTCAGCTTTCCATAATCATTGTCTTTCGCATATTTCGTCACATCAAAATAAACGGATCCGTTCACTTCATAAGCCAATCCTTTTTCAATAATATCCTGGATCATATCAATCTGCTCGACGATGTGTCCGGTTGCTGTTGGCTCAATGCTTGGACGTTCGTTGTTAAGCATGTCCATCATGTCGTGATACAAATTGGTATACTTCTGCACCAACTCCATCGGCTCCAGCATTTCCAACTTCGCTTTCTTGCTCACTTTATCTTCCGCTTCGCGGCCTTCTTCTTCAAAGTGTCCTGCATCGGTAATATTGCGAACGTAGCGAACCTTATAGCCTAAATGTTTCAGATAACGGAACACGACGTCAAACGTAACATATGGCCGCGCATGTCCTAGATGTGATTCACCCGAAACGGTAGGTCCACATACATACATTCCTACATATGGTGGATTCAGCGGTTCAAAAATTTCCTTCTCTCGTGTTAAACTGTTGGTAACGTAAAGCTTGCTCATGTTGTGGTACGCAAATTTCAAGATTTCAATCGTATTACTCGTGACATTTCACGAGTTGCACCGAAAACAATTCATTAATAAATTATATGGGTCGCGGATTAACTACCTTTAAACAATGAGATGGGTTTGGTGGATATTGATTTTAGTGCTACTTGGTGGCGGTTTGAGCCTGTATTTCTATCTCAGCTTTCGCACCGGCAAAGGTCCAAAAGAACGTATCGTTCATCATGATTTACCGATTGTAGAATCTGTAGTCAGCATTCCGTTGGACATTTCTGTATCGCGTATCACGGATGCACTGCGTAAAAAAATCGGCACCTTGCATTTCAACTTAGAGTCAGCTATCCCATTAAACCGAAAGCGCAACGAACGAAGGCTGGAAAAAGGGAAAGAAGCAAAAGAAGAACGGGGAATTCCAATTTACGTCACGTTAGATCTCGACTTACAAAAACTTGCGATGACGGTAGTTGGAAATATGCTGACAACGAACGTTACGTACGACATAAAATTTCAGGCACAATTAAATAATGATAAGCTTACAAAGCTGGCCGACTGCGGCCTGAATGAAACGAAGCCAAGCATAAAGTTTACGTTGAAATCAAAATTCCATGTCGACAAAAGCGGCTTGGTAGTATTGGAAAATAAACAATGGGATCTTGATTGGGAACGGCCGTGTCACATTACATTCCTCGATTTGTCGGTCGAAGAAATATTGAAAGGAAAAAACTTAAAAGAGAAATTTGACAAAGCGATTGATGATGTTGTAACCAATGAAATTCCTAAAGCCATTGACCTTGTTCCGATTCTTGACAAAACATGGATCAGCCTGCAACGGCCGATTAAACTTGGACCTGATTTATACCTGACGTTGAATCCTAAAAATGTCATGCTAGGTGAATTAACCGGCAACGGCAGCGAGATTAACACCACAATTTCTGCTTTGTGTACGCCGCAATTAACAGCCGGCGAACCTGATACAACGGAGCCAATAAAACTTGTGTTGGTTGACAGTTTGAAAGCCAGCGATTCAATTCATTTCTTTTTAGCAACTGCATTGAGCATCGACAAGCTGAACGAGTTGGTGAATACGAAAATGAAAAAGAAGGAATTTCCTGCGGGTCCTGTTACTGTTAAGATCAGTAGAATGCAAGCTTATCAAAACGATAGCAGCATTGTGTTTCGTGTGCGTATGTCGAGACCATTTTTTGGTTTGATGTATCTCGAAGGTTTGCCGACGTATGATCCCGTTAACGAAGGAATCGATTTTACAAAGTTTGACTATACCGTTGCTACTGAAGAAATGTTTGGAAAGCTTACCGGCCAAGTGGTAGATCCAGTGATGATTAAAGATGCAATCGTCAAAGAGCTGAAGAAGACAACCGACAAGACACTTTCAAAAGTGCTCACGAAGTTTAACGATTTCAGCAAAGACCTTAAGAATAACATAACTATCAGCGGAGGATTAAAACGCATCGAACCCAAACAAGTCATCGTATCCGACAACCAGATTTTTTTAATCTCTGAAGTAACCGGCGTGTTGAATGTAGACGTGAATAAGAAAACAAAACAACCTTCAATCGGTCCGCTTATCAGCAACGGCAAACCTGTGGCACCGCCTGATACAACTATTAAACCGTAATAATTTATTCAATATCATGTGCTACATCTGCAGCCACCAAGGCGTTTCCTTTTAATATTGGCACTACAGACGTTAGATCAGGACGTAAGCAATATTTGATATCGTTGAGCACACCAAACCGTGCGAGCCGTCTGTAGTGTGACGACTGTTTCATGAAGTGCATCATGTTGCGTCGCGAATCGAGATAAAGTTTTTCAGCTGCAAAAGCAGAATCACTGTCGACGTAAAAATGCTCTTTCAGATGATTCACAACAGCGCCGGCAAATACAGTGTCTTCGAGATTAAACTTGTCTCGCCAACCCGAACACAACAACAACGTATCTCTATTCTCATTGAGCAGCCAACTGGTTAAGGCCGTAAAATTTAAAAACCCACCGATGATTACTTTGTATGCTTTCTTTGAATGTTCAATCGCTCGCGTCCCGTTGGTGGTAGTCAATACAAGAGTTTTTCCTTTCACCACGCCATCCATAAATTCAAACGGTGAATTGCCGTAAGTGAAACCCGGAACTTTTTGACCGCCACGTTCACCTGCAAGTATATGATCCGATTTGTCTTTGAACGATAAACATTCTTCAATACTTTCGACGGGGATTACTTGTATTGCGCCTTGATCCAATGCAACTGTCATCGTTGTTGTTGCACGCAGTACATCAATCACAACAACTACTTTTCCCTCGAGCGGATAAAGGTTAAGCAGGTTTGGAGTGAGGATGACGTCGAGAGTAGATTTGTCCGGCATTATTTTGTCGTGTTAACAAATGGAAGCTTAACGACGCTGGCTTTGACAGCATTGTCGCGTATACGAATAAATATTTCCGAACCTGGTTTTGAATTTTCAGTTGTCACATAACCTAACCCAATTGCTTTTTGCAACGTCGGTGATTGTGTGCCGGACGTAACCTTTCCAATGTTGTGTCCGCTTGCATCTTCAATCAAATAATCGTGACGCGGAATACCTCGATCAATCATTTCAAAACCAACAAGCTTTCGTTTGACACCATCATTTTTCTGTTTCTCAATAATGTTGCGCGCTGTAAAGTCTTTTGTGAATTTGGTAATCCATCCGAGTCCACCTTCAATAGGAGTTGTCGTGTCGTCGATGTCATTGCCGTACAAACAAAATCCCATTTCTAAACGTAACGTATCACGAGCTGCAAGCCCGATTGGCTGCAAACCGTACGACTTACCAACTTCGAAGAGTTTGTTCCAGATGTTCTCGGCATGTTGGTTCTCAAAATAAATTTCAAATCCACCTGCGCCGGTATAACCCGTGTTCGACATCAGCACATTATCAACGCCGGCAAATTTTCCTTTAGTAAATGAGTAGTATGGAATGTCTTTAAGATTAGTATCTGTCAACTGTTGTAAAATATCAACTGCCAATGGACCTTGTATCGCGAGCAACGCTGTTTTGTCGCTGATGTTATGCGCTTCAACTTTTCCGTCATTGTGTCGCATCATCCATTCCCAGTCTTTTTCAATGTTCGACGCGTTCACTACCATCATCCATTCTTTGTCACCAAGGCGATACACAAGCAGGTCGTCGACGATACCGCCATGTTCATTCGTCATACAAGAGTATTGTGCTTTACCGGGTGTCAATTTAGAAACGTCATTCGTTGTAATGCGTTGCAACAAATCCAACGCATATTCTCCCTTCAAAATAAATTCACCCATATGCGACACATCAAAAACTCCTGCTTTATTACGGACTGCATGATGTTCATCGTTGATGCCGGTGTAAGAAATTGGCATATTATATCCTGCAAACGGAGCCATTTTAGCACCAAGCTTTTCATGTATTTGCGTGAGTGGTGTAGTCTTTACCATCTTCAAATGTTTCTGCAAGATTAAGGAGTTAGCGTCAAGCAAAATAATTCTGGAAGTATCTTTTAAAAAGGAGCTATGAAAACTATTCTATTGTCAAATACCCCATTTGGGTTATTGATTGGAGGTTTTTGCTGCGGGTAATTTGCATTGTCCTTGCTAAATGTTACTGATCTCACTTAATCAAATTAAATCAAGCGAGTTAACATCGCTAACAATACCTGTTTTGATCGTATTAATAACGCTATTTATCTCGTGTATTATTTTGTTAAAGCGTATCAATGCAGATCGTAGAAACTGTAACAACAAAAGCGGCCAACTGCATTTTCCTGCATTCGTTAAAACGCAAATCGATAAGTAACTTCACAACAATACAACTAATGGAAACGTTGCTGGCCGATTTAACTTATTTGAAACAGGTAACTGCAAACAGCAAAGTGATGATGCGCTTGTTCATTAATTCATATTTGCAGTGCGCACCGGATTGTATGAGTCAGCTTGAGCAACGTGTCAATGAACGAAATTGGCCGGCTTTAAAAAAAGCTGCGCACTCGTTCAAACCACAAGTGAAATACATGGGACTTTTAGAAATTATTCCGTTGATACAGGAAGTGGAAGATGCTGCTGCGAATGAAAATAATCTCGACGCCTTGCTTTCCAGCACAGTGGGATCCGAAGCTTGGAATTCACGTGACTTGAAGTCGCGGC
>JADMIO011260304.1_pt1 | contig 57809 bp, 33 predicted proteins | sample 8958161 | NCBI WGS metagenome assembly JADMIO01 (sample SAMN16585339, study PRJNA669376) | soil metagenome | isolation source: Crop rotation soil | place: USA: Cullars Rotation, Alabama | collected 2011 | reverse complement strand
AATACGGGAAAATACCAGAAAATACGGGAAAATACCAGAAAATACGGGAAAATACAAAAATACAAAATCCGCTTTTTCCCCCTTGCGCCGTCTCCTACCCACAGAAAGATTGCAGAAAGCACCTGCGGCAGTTTGATCGTTTTTCTGCCGACGAAATTAGACCTTGGGACTGCTGCCAAAAGAATTCGCACTTAATTCTAAGCAGTCCACATATCTTTGTTTCGCAGTTCACGCCATGTCACTTTCTCCTGCCTATGGTCCCCCCAGGCATCATGCAAAGCCTTTTGTTTTTTTTCATGTGAAACGTATTTCACTAGATAGAAGTGGGTGTGCTGATCACGAATATCATCTTTTTTTTCGCGATTTTATTAACACCATAAAAAACGCGTGCCATTTTCCGAATGCACCCAAAATTCGTTTTTGCCCTTAAAGTTCATCCAAAGTGATATCGATTCCAGTGAAAATAGTTTCATTCGACGCAGAAAATTTTTCTCTATCAGAATATATCCTCCAGAAAAAAAAAGTTTTCGCCTGTATTTCAAATATTTTTTCACTATAAGAATATATTGTTGTAAAACCAATTACATATTCTGAAAGCTCGTGGAGTTTTCTATCACCCTATATAATTAGGTTTTAGTTTGTACCTATTCATTACCCAAAAAAATTGAGTACAATGAAGGCACCCTCATGTCCAGATTCTCACAGAGATGAATTTTTGACTGTCATCAAAATTAGTTTTTAAAATTTTCATCACTATATCACTACCTTTTTGAAACAGCAATTATAGATTCTGATGGAGCGTGAAATTTTCTATCCCCCTGTATATTTATCGCTTTTCTTGCATTCATATGCTGAAAAGGAAATGTGAGTGAGTACAATGAACATACTCTGAATCGACAAGTACCAAAAATCTGTCATTTTTTCGCTACTTAAATTCAAGACAGGATATTAATATATAGGGTGATAGAGAATTTCAAGCGCTATCAGAATTTATAATTTCTTTTGTAAAAACTCATTCCTATAGGAATAATAATTTGAGGAAAAACTAACATAGTAGCGAGAAATGCGGATTTTTGCTACTTGTCAATTGAGAGTACGTTTACTGTACTCAAATTATTTTTCAATAAATGAGTGCAAGAAAATAGGTAAATATACAGCGTGATAGAGAATTTCAAGCTCTATCAGAATACATAATTGCTTTTTTTTAATAAGGTAATCTTATACTGATGAAAAATTTTATAAATTAATGATGAGGGTGCCTTCATTGCACTTGATTTATTTTCTAGCATATAATTGCAAACTAAAACATAAATATACAGGGTGATAGAAAACTCCACGGGCTTTCAGAATATGTAATTGATTTTAAAATAATATCTTCTTATAGTGAAAAAAAATATTTGAAATACAGGCGGAACCTATTTTTTTCTGGAGGATATACGAACCATTTCGGTGCTCCTTTCTTACGATCGATAATCACGGAATACCGCCCCGATTGGAGTGATTCTTTTTGCTAGCCATAGGAAGTATCGATAATCCGTTTGTACCAGAAAGATTTTTATACTGGATACGTAACTCGATGAACTCTTTCTGATGAGACTACTTTTAACTTGAAATTCAATGTCCTAGAACACTTTTAGCTCAAAAAAGGGCGCATAGGTAAAAATGACCATTTTGGACCAGTATTTTTCGATTTTTGTCACATTAGCTACAGATTCCGTCAAAACAAATGTCATATTTGGAATCAGCATAAAAACCCGAGTTGATCAATGTATGTTTCAAAATATTCGGGGGACTTTTATTTTTTTTCGAAAAATTCAGTCGTGGTTCCCCTTTGGGCATGGGTAAAAAATAAATTTCGTCAAAACCCCGATTCTACAATTTGGCCATCTGTACTTTGGGGAATTACTAGCATTGTAGAAGTTCAAAACTTCTTTTTCATAGTCACGATGAGGTTTTGATGAAATTTATTTTTTTACCCATCCCTGAGGGAGAGACCACGGATGAGTTTTTCGAAAAAATAAAAGTCCTCCGAATATTTTGAAACATACATTGATCGACTCGGTTTTTTATGCTGATTCCAAATATAACATTTGTTTTGATCGAAGATGTAGCTAATGTGACAAAAATCGAAAAATACTGGTCCAAAAATGGTAATTTTTACCTATGCGCTCGTTTTTGAGCTGAAAGTGTTCTAGGACATTGAATTTCAAGTTAAAAGTAGTCTCATCAGAAAGAGTTCATCGAGTTACGTATCCAGTATAAAAATCTTTCTGGTACAAACGGATTATCGATACTTCCTATGGCTAGCAAAAAGAACCACTCCAATCGGGGCGGTATTCCGTGATTATCGATCTTAAGAAAGGAGCACCGAAATGGTTCATATGAGTCAGTTGCATGCCCGTTGCACCCATTGGTTTGAAAAAGTGAAAAAATGAAGATATTCAGAATTCGTGTTTGAGTACATCACTGAAAAGAGCGTCCTCGATTACCTATAAATATACACTTTTCCCAACATTTAACTCAAGTTCGCTCAAAATCGCTATTCGTACTACATACAACCTGGGTTTATATCCGTGAAAAATTATGTCTGTTTGTGGTATTTGGCCGACAACTTACATTGTAGTGTATCAAAAATCAATAAATTGGGCATCATTCGATTGCTCTCATTGAGCTCTATCACGTGATATATGTGCTGAATAAATCTGAGAAATTACACACGTAAAAAACCTCAAGAAAGATACGCCTTTTTTTACTAATTTAAATAATAATGGGTTTTGAAAATCCTATTTATTCTCCGAAAGTATTGTGAAAAGCTACGCACACCATCAGATGCGGCACCCTGTGAGGATTCGAATGGTGTATTGGAAGTTGATATTTCGTTTAGATTTGACCGAAATATTAAAAATACAATGTCACCGGACAAACACTTCAGAAAAAACGTCACCGGACATTTACTCGTATTTTTTTACTTTGTTTGCTATAACTCATTGGAACAAGGTGCGCTTTTCACCACAAAGAGAGAACAACTATTCAAAAAAAAGGTATAAATTTGATGCCAAACGGTTGATTCCCTCTCGAGATATAGACGTGCCAAAATTGAAAATGTCACCGGACAAAATGTGTGGCAAAGCAACATTTTGCACTTTCCATCAAAGTTTCTTTTCGAGAGGGAGGTTGTAGGACCTATATTTTTTATCAAAAGATGCGGCACCCAGTTCTCCATTCGCTGAGTACACTTACGAAAATCAAAGTAAAGGACACGGTGAGAAAATCGAATTCCAATGTCACTGGACAGAAAACCAAAAGTGTCTGTAAGCGTAAAAGATCTTCAAGAAGTGTGAGAAGAATGGATCACAGACAAAAACTGGGGCCAGTGGACAGGAAGCCACTTTCGATTGCTATTAAATGACATTTGACCAAACGTGAAAAAATTCTAGGAACCAATAGAATGTCAGCCTTTCTATTGACCGGAAGGCGCTAGATTATGGGTCGGTTGCCCTTGTGAGCTCCATATCTCCAAACAGAATTGAGCCAGAAAGCTGAGACTTTCAGAAGGTTTGGGGAACAGTCAGAAGTACTTGCAATAAAAAATTCATCAAAATCGGTTAAGAGGATCCGGTTTTATTTTAAATTTACACTTTCCAGGCAAACGGTACAATGGGTATGCAACTGACTCATATATATTCTGATGGAGAAAACTTTTCTGCGTCGAATGAAACTATTTTCACTGCAATCGATATCACTTTCGATGAACTCTAAGGGCAAAAACGAGTTTTGGGGGCCTTCGGAAAATGGCTCGCGTTTTTATGGTGTTAATAAAATAGCGAAAAAAAGATGATATTCGTGATCAGCACACCCACTTCTATCTAGGGAAATATGTTTCACACGAAAAAAAAATTTTTCATGGTGCCTGGGGGGACCACAGGCACGAGAAAGTGACATTCCGTGAACTGCGAAACAAAGCTATGTGAAATTCTTAGAATTAAGAGAGGAACCCCATATTCTCTCGAATTTTGACCCCATCGTTTTATTAGTGAAATCAATAGCCTATGAGGTGAAACTATTAATCCAAAAATATTAGCCCGATTGGTCCCATAAAAAAGTTTTTATACGGACCACACTGCCGACTACTGAGCGATCAAGTCAAAATCGGTACTCTTTGGTGCGATCCTCATATTTCCATGAAAATATAGTCGTTTCCCCAACAATTATATACCATTCGATAGCGCTTCAAACGCTCTACAAAACTAGGCATACGGCAGAATTAAATCAAAGATATAAATTTGACTTTTATGAAAATATTGAAAATTAGCCATCAAGCAAAAATCAGTATTTGAGAAAATAACCTGTCAAGATGGATCCACCCCAGAAATTTCGATGCTGCGTTGGATAGAGCTACTTAAGTATCAAAAGTCTACAAAAGTAGCCTAGAACAAAAAATTTAAACCTCGTAAAAATCATGAAAAATAGCAGTTTTTGTGTCAAAAATTGTCAAAAATTGCCAAAAATATGGAAAAAACTAGCCGGGGCCCGTGCAAATTGCACGGCCGTTTTTAGGATGATGGTGACGGTGAGAGTGAGATTGAGGAAGAGCGCGAGAGAATTATTTGCAGCGGATTGTAAAATTTTCTCTCTGTTTCATACACATACGTCGTAACTTCTGAGCTTTCATGACTTTTGTTTGATCGTTTAACTTTGAGTTATGACTTAGAATCTTTCATCTTTGATTTGATAGAAGACACTGAACCTTACGCTAACCTATTCGTGTTTTCTGAAAATAGCCCTTTCTTATCTCACAAATCAACATTAGAGTTTTGAAAAATTAATAACGTATTCCGATCCTCGACCCTAGATATCTTTCGTCAAACTTTATGGAAGACTATCCTTTCCTCGAGTACCCCTTCCTTAAGAGACGCTCCATGAAAAATCAAAGATTTTCAAATATCGAAAAACATGGTGGTAAACAGATTTTGATTTCGATCACTGTGAAAGATAGGCCAGTGTCCCATATTCGAATCCAAAATATTACGGTCTAAAACCTTTTCTTTGAATGGCTATGATTGATTTACTGATATCACCCCCAAAAATTGGGTATTTTCGACCAAGGTTGCTTTTCGATTTTTTTCTAGCCTATTTCACAACTGTTCAAAACCGAGCCATATAGCAATGAATAGAGGTCACTTCAGTCTACAAAACTGCATATATGGCTTTTTCTCTCAAACCTCAATTCGAAATAAAAAATCCAAATACCATGCTTTTTTCATAGGACCGACCCCTTGATTTTGCCAATATTTCGACCAAAAGTATAGCTCAGTAATTGATTGCCAAAAAACCAATATCATCAAAATGTAGCCCATTCAATTCTGCTTCGAAGTGTATATATGGCTTTCTTTAAAAAAGTTCGAGCGCCGAGAAAGCCAGGCCACAACATGAGCACTATTGGCAATTTTTTTCGTGTTGTACGAAGTGAAGTGACATTTGTAATAACTTTCGATGGTTCTTTCATACCTCATTTCTTCCGAAAGTTAAATCTGTCACTAGATTCGTGATCGACGAATGAAATTCCACTATATGAGTAAGACTAACTGGGACAGATCAGTATTGCAGCCTGGAAACAGACGATACTCTGGACAAAGCGGTTCAAACCAGGGCTGATGCGTTGACTTTGACGTTGTAAAAATTCAACGACAACGTCAACGCAATTTGCGTTGGATTGATTTCAACGAACAACGCAAACTGCGTTGAATTGAATTCAACGACAACGCAAAAAACAACGCAGTCTATTTCGTGTCCGGAGCTGGTCAGCTCTATGCAGTTTTGACTGCACTTTCTTGTTTGTCATCTTTTCTCATTGCTCACCGGGCAGTACGAGTTTTGAAGGTCGAAATCTTCTCCAAAGGACGAGGAGCGTTAAGGCCATTTTTCGGCCAACGATATTTTCAAGAAAAAGCTTTATGAGGGTAGCAAGATCGACGTGCGCTACAAATCTGGCGCGATCAATTTCCTTGATATCACTTCCGGGTTTTCGACTCCCGTACTCCCCTACGGAGATTCAAAAAAAAATTTTCAAAAGTTTTTAAAAAGTAGCTAGAAATATCAAGTCGGCCACGCTGATCACGAATATCGTTATCGCAGATGTCCAAAATGTAACGCTGAAGCACAAGACGAATTTTTTACCTGATCGGGTTTGGGGCCAAAACCGGGCTTTTGATCTTCCTCTCCCATGGGTGGACCCCGAAAAGATTCAGAAAACGTCTATTATGTGCAACTTTTAAAGCTCCATCCGAATCCGGATGAATAAATGTCATCGGAAGTGTTCAACTATTTATAACAGCAAAATACGACCAGGATGAGGGTAGGGTAAGCATAGACGTTCCTTTTTCCAGTTCTCCTAATCCACTGAACACCTTTGAACTCAAGTGAGGCTATAACAGTTCGATGCAATTTTTCATGCTCTATCCAAATATGTCATCGAATTGATTGAAAACAGCCGGCATCAGGTCGAAAACTGCGATATACGAGCACAAATAGCCTGTTTTTCCAATGGTTCTTCGGCTTTTTCGACCTTTTATCAGTATCTCTCTATTTTTTCTCTTCGTTTGTGTTGCAAACATGCGAGGATCGTTTATTCGGGTTGTACCAAACAATTTTATTCATAACGAATGTTTTATTTTTGAAATATTGTAAAGCAAACAAATGCTCAAATTTTACAACAACCACAGAAAGCCAGTATTCTTGAAAGCCCCATAATTCAGCAAAAGAACTTCTGATTTTGCTGAAACTTTTGGTGCATCATAAGAACCGTGAGACCTCTTCATGAGCAAGTTTTCATGTTAAAACTTCACGTTTCTATTTTTGATGATGATTATCATCATTCGACTGCGAACAACTGAGGTTTGGGACCGACAACTTGTTGCTTTCCGAGTCATGGTAAGCACGCATCGGGTGACTAGCCCTGAGGCGCTGACAGAGTCCATCTTAGCCATCAAGAATGACGTTTCCATCCGACACTGCAAGGAAGTGAAGAGTTGGGCTTTGACAGACATTTTTCATGATACGCCTTGCAAGAGGTCAGCTATGCAGTGAAATAATTGTAGCTCGAAAAGAAAAACCTGTCAGAAGAAATGCTCTTAGGACTTTTCTAACGTTGGATCCTCTAACCTCCCTCCCTTCGTATTTAAAGGTCCGGGGTCTTCTATATTAATAAAATCTAACTCGCGAAGCGAAAACTTTTCAAAAGGGCAAGACAATGGTGCTTAAGAAAATTGTTTTCTATGAAATCTTCTGGCAACAGTCTTGTGATCCAGTTTTTGAAAAATCATCTCCTATCAACATGTCCGAAGACGGCGAGACTGGTCTCTCTCCACCTTTTGCATCCCTCGCTCAAGGTGGAGCTCAAGCCGTCTATGGTAGGGCTCAGCCCCACCAGACTCTCCTTAGCTACGCCACTAAATCCTCATATTGACAAATGTATCTAATAACACTGATTGGATGTATTGGATGTATGGAATAGTACGTCTGCTTAATGAAATTACAGAAGAAGTGTCCACTCTACTTGTTCTACAAATATCTCTTTCATCACGACTTGTCTTCCGTCATGAACGCGAGACCCTCTAAAAGCAGGGGGGCCGAGCGGCCCCTTGCGGCCCCCGTCGCGGCGGCCCTGATTGCTTTTATCACAAACGTTTCTTCAAGTTCTTAATCAAACAAGAGAATGTATGGACAACATTTTGATCGAATTGAAGAAATCTTTGCTTCCATCATTTAACAAAACAAATTTCAAGAAGAAGAAGAATCATAATTTCACATAGCATAACGAATGTCCCAAAAGAACTTTGAATAAATCGTGAATGACGTTTATCATACTTTTTCTTGCCGTAGAAGATTAAACTTTTGATCACATTTACACATCTATCTAACGAAGATATTTTTCGAATTTTCTAAAGTTCCAGCTCCTTGGCCCAAAAAATTAGTGCTAAAATGATTACATTCTATTCTGATTGGTATTTTTGCTCGAACTCGTTGATATCATTCCCGAAGTAAAATTTTACTTCTAGAATACAAAAATTCTTATGCGACCAATGAGCGTCGCATTCAAGGGCAGATTCGAGAATTTTTGAAGAAGGTGCGAATAACATGCTTGTAGTTTTGTACCAGAGAATTTTCTAGTCGAAGCTCAATAGTCGACAAAGTGACAGAGAAAAGGATAAATATATTCATTGAAATGAACGGTGATACTAATGAACAAATTGACAGACATGCGTTGTTCGAGACAACGATTTGAAGCTGTATACAAGTAACGTCACACCATCACCCCGAAATTAGCGTCATCTATCTGTATTTTTCCTCTTTCCTGACAATTATTTCTTCATTTTTTAACTTGGTCGAAATCTGATTATTTCACTGATTTTTTCTTTTAAAAACTTTTGATTCTTTATTAAGTAACCGTTCGGCTCTCTTCTTATAAAGATGATTTTCTGTTTGTTTATTTGTTTGTTGCCTTTCAACAATACTTCTTTTTGCTGGCTTAACACTGTGCTCTTGCTCGTTTCTTCTTGTAGCATATCACATAATTAAAACCACAAAGTCATTTGAAAAAAACCAAATGTGGTATCTGCAAATGTCTTGTGACTTTCCAAGTCCTTTTCTGATCGTGTGGTTATTTTCAGATGTCTTCCGACTGGCAGTCTAACCCTCCGTATTCTAATGCGAAACAAGATGACAAAGCAGCGAAACTCCATGCATCCTGCTATTGTGGTTTGGTGCAATATGTTATTTATGATGAAGTTCCAGTCGATTCCACGTATTGCCATTGTCATGGATGTCAACAATTGCACGGCGCACCGTATCAATGGGCTTGTATATTTCCAAAAACATCCTTATTTTTCAAGTCTGGCCTAAATTCATTGAAATTTTATAATAGCAGTGACAACACGCAGGGTCACACTTTACCATGTAAAGTTAGTTGTCAGCAATGTTCTGCCCCATTGGCTGATGAAGGACGAAATATGTGGTTGGCATTTCCACAAACATTTCAAGAATTTCGTGAATCAGAAGCCGTTAGAGAAAAATTAAAACCAACATGTCATATATTCTATGGACAGCGAACAATCTTGAATAATTCGATGAAAGACGATGGCCTACCGAAATATGAAGGACATAAAAAGAAATCGAAACAAATTTTCGATCAATAACAACGATTCAATTAGTTTTTGTTCAATAAAATAGATAATGATTGTGCTAAGCAGTGTTGGCAGATATTCACGAGTCACTTGCACCGCTACAAGAACCAGTATCAGTTACTAACTACTGCATGTTCGCTCTACAATACTGTTCTAGCTGCTAATGAATTGGAAAAGCAACGAATGGTTCAATGTTGCTCACATCCAAGATGAAGAACATCTTTGATCTTTCTGTTCGTGTGACTACCCCATTGTTTGGTCTCCAATTTCCCTTGCATTCCTTTTTTTTCGTGAAGCGAATGGTCCCACCAACAATCGTAGAGAATACCTCAGCACTAGTTGAATTTCGTCTCTTTCGTATGACATCAGTGGCTGCTGAAGCTCTCCAGTAGTATTTCGACACACACTCTGGTATTAGTCAGCACTGTCATCAGCCATTATTGTAGAAGAGCGTTTTTATTCGAATTCAAATCCATTCAACTGCAACGATGCATTGCACACACATACACGCTTTGTAACATGGTACACTTTGTAGCGTCGACAAGAGCTCATCGAGTAGTATTCATTGACAACGGCCAAAATCAAAACAGCTGAGAATCGATGAAGAGATACGACTCAATCTGTGCAGATGAATTACTTCGTCCGAAACACGGTTTGCGAAATCTCGTCAACCATTTCGTTCACTGAACACTTGAAACCTCTTCCACATGAGTACTTTGGTCGATCATTCTCACGCCACGATGCTCAACCCGAAATGGTCCTCTCGACAAACCACTACCCCAACATTCACTCGAATTTCAACTGCTCGATGTTCGTTGTTTCTTCTGCATTGAACTCTCAACTCAAACGAATCGCACCGAGCAACTTCTGACCATAGAAACAAAATGTTAGCTTTGTGTTAAATCGTTCGATCTTTTTCAAGTCAAACATAGCTTGAAATTATCTTTGGTACAAAAAACACCAGTCAAATGACTACTTTTTCAGCTGACGCTTCGTTAACGATTCGTAATTATTCTTTTATTTGGTTCACCGACCTTCAATCAGAACGAACTACGATCGATTAAAAATTGTTGCACTCGATTATTGCTAGAATCGACAACATAGAGATTGCCATCACGATCAAATGACAAACCAAAAGGACAAGAAAATTGGTTTGCTTGTCCTCCTTGACCATTTCCGCCAACAACGACACTTCCCTGTCTGGCTCCTTTGGGCCATCGCATTATTCGATGATTGTTCGAGTCAGCCACATAGACAGTGCCCCACTGATCGACGAACAGACCTTCAGGAAATGATAATTGTGCGAGAGCATTTCCTTCACCTTGACCACCAGCCACAAGAATTCCTTCTTTCGTGTCTTTGATCCACTTCATCACACGGTGATTGCGGCTGTCCGACACGTACATGGAATGATCTCGATCGACAAAGACGTAGGTCGGATGATCGAGCTGATCGTGATGCTGCCCTCGTCCGTTTCCACCTGCCACCAGTGTTCTTTGATTTTCTCCCGGTCGCCATCGCCTGACTTCATGCGTCTCCCAGTCGGAGATGTAGAGAAATCCATCTTCATCCATCGTCAAGCCCCAGCACAGAACATTCGCGATAATCGTTTGTCCATTCGTTCTATCTCGACGAGGCCATCGCATCAGGCGCTTGTTCACGTAGTCGCAGATGAGGAGACTGTCTGTTTGTTTGTCGACAATTACATCCGTTGGACAATACAATTGATTATTCAGCTTTCCTGGTCCGTTTCCACCGGCAACCACTTGTCCAGTGATCGATCCGCACTTCCATTCCACAACACGATTATTGCAGTACTCAGCTATGTAAATAGTCTTCTCATCATCAACGTGGAGTCCGTACGGCAAGGTTAGTTGATCGAATGCATTGCCACTTCCATGACCCCCAGCCACAGTGATTCCGTTCTGTGTCCATTTCGCATCTGGCCCGATGCCAATGTGACGTGTTGATGCTGCAAAAGACGGCGAATGTTTCATGAGATCGGTAGTTACGAGGGCACGGAAAAGATTCTGGGAACGAGAAAGACGGAAACTACTCGATGAAACATTGATTTTCACTGAAAAGCCAATTCAAAGTAGATGTCAAAGTGAAAAGATTATTGGGGAAAGCGTCAACGAGAGTCGAGTGTGATTTGTGAAAACGATGCGTGGATCAATTGCGACAAAGAAAAAGAGGTGTGCTATGTGTTTGCCACTCGGATCGATGAGCAATTAGCCATTGTGACGAAAAAACATGAGGGAGCGTCGATCAATGTCGAAGAGAATAGACGAAAGACTTTCTGATTCACCTGTCATTAGTTGCGTCGATTCTGGACATCATTCGACACGCACAAGGATACTTTCAATGAAGTCAAATCGATCCTCTTTCATATTTCAATCGACAGGAATCGCGTTGAGCGAAAATGTACTGGAGAGCTTTTCGTTGATTACCTGTGTCAATCATTTGACGTGATTGATTGACTCGAGGCTGTGACTTCGACTGTTCGATGAACTCCTGTTGAAAAGGTTCTTGTTTTCGACTACAGTCTACGAGTATTTCAGAGAAGCTTCTTGTCGAAATTGTTCGTTGGTTGACTCACTCGGCTCTGTTGTTTCCACGAGGTAGATGATTCGATTCCAGTCAATCTGGTCATTTTCCATGATAGTCACGTTCGTATTGTCCGCTCGAGTTAGTTGTTCGAGTGTTTGTTGCAGTTGATTGATCCGTTCTCGAAGATGTTTGACATCGTCTTCGGCAAAGTCTTCGTCTTTTCGTCGACGGCGAACCTCCTTTGACAATGTTTCAAACTGTTCTTTTAATGTTTCTGTTTGAGAATTGACTAGTTGATTGATTTGTTGCCGAGCTCTTTCAGCTGCCCTGTTGATTTTGTTGATTGTCGTTCTTTCCCATCGATCAATTCGCGAGAGAAGGTCAATGCATGCATTGCCTGGTTGCTTCGCTTGTCTGATTTGTTCGAGAAGTTCATCATGCGATCCGACAACATCGTGATCGAACTGCATTGACAACTGTTGACGATGATTCGTGAAGTCTTTCACACAAAAGAATTGTTGACATCCTCGACAGATACAGATGCCTCCGCTTTCCCGGCACATCACACATCGATTGGACGCCATTTCTATTTATCAGAAGTCCGCCTGATCAAATCTCGAACTACATCAACTTACGTCAAAACGCCAACCGTTGATCAACGAGAAAATATTCAGACAGAGTCACGTGATGACGGTCCTCTTTGCGCGCAGAGTGTTTGGTAATACTCTTGTCGGTTGGGTGTGTTTGTTTACCGAAAGAAAAGTTTTTGTCGCTTCAGCGTGTTCTCTTGCTTATCAATACCAAAGAATGGAGTGAAAGAACAACATCGACAGGACGAAAAATCTTCATCACATTCAATTCATTTGTCGCGTCGAATTGACATTTTCATACAGTTCAATATCCCGCCGTCGATCAACGTTAGTGAGTGATACTCGTTTCTTCATTCAAATAATTTACAAGAAAATCCGCCAATTATAAAACTAGTTTCTATTCACGAAAACAAACACAAAATGGTTTTAAACAGGGCAGAATATACATCTATTCGATACACTTCGTCGTGTATGTCAATACAGGATGAAGATGAATTAACCGTGGACAGGAAAGGCATAGCCAGCTGTGTTGATGGACAGTTGACTGGCACAACAAACTGAAAGAAACTTTGGTTACCATTGATAATATTGGTTGGCAGCAGAGACATCGTTCATATCGCATCCTGGAGTCCAAGCGAGAGGTTTAGTCAAATTTGAGAAACCTAGTTTCGCGGCAGGGCTGTTCGATTGAATGGTGAAGAAATCACATTGATTGACGTCGCCGACGAACAATGGATTCTCCATGACACTGTTTTTGTCTTGTCCAGTTTGCTGCCACTCTTCGAACGATGTCTGTTGTGAACCGAACAGTAATCGAGTGCCATACGGATTGTAATAAACATTGTTGTCGAACGGTGCAAGCACCATCGGAGCGGAATTGTAAACCGAATGATTTGTTCCGTGGTAGGTGTCGTAGACGATGTTGCGTGAAAACGTCCATGAGGTATGAGCTTCGGCAAGTGCTATATGAATATCACCGTCTGGATAATCATCATCAGGATGCGGTGGTGGAAGGAGCGACGCACGAGCGAAGACGTTATTAACAATGGTATTATTTGCGCCATAATGCTGAAACAACGCAGCCCAGCCAGTATTGTACACAACGTTACTGGAGACAAGAATCTGTGACGACCCTTCGTCGAGATAAATACCCCACATGAAGTTGGAGAAGCTGAAGACGTTCTTGATGACATTGGCAGCGATGACCGTTCCTGGTTGAATACCCAATGTGTAAATGCCGCCTTGATCGTTGAGAATATGTTGTCCGACGTTATAGATATAATTTCCCTGAATTCTCACGTGACTCGTCGACGAGGGATCGTAACCCCATTGCCACCCAACTGAAATCCCAGTGTATCGATGATGATGGATGATGTTATCAGCAATGAGCACATCGACCGCGCGATGAGAGATGACTGCCACACCGCTAGGAAACACATTTCCACCGTAACTGACTTCATTGGAAATGATGGTGATCGAACAGGTCGGTGTTGGGACTGGCGAGATCATTTGCCCAATCCGAACACCACCAGCACCAGTGTCCGTCACCAATGAATTAATCAAATCGATATTCGTGGTTCCTTCCTTGATCCACAATCCATAGGTCCCCGTATGGCTGATCTCAACATTGGACAACACAATCGATGTTGCATTGGCGACAAATAGAGCTGCAGAGGTCAGAAATGCCGCCGCTTGATAGTCGGCTTGTTCATAGCGCCCAATGTTCCAAGCTCCATGCTGGATCGTAACATTCTCAACGAACAAGTCATGGATCGGCTGTGTGGCATCGTCACTCGCCAGTACCAAAACAAAATCGTTCACCGATGTGATCACCTGTGCTGTGAGAGGATCATAAGAGCCGTCTGTCATCAGATAAACAGTTTTCGTGTCATTCACAAAACAAAAGGAGTTGGGGACGAGTGCTTCGCAAACATTTTCAATATGAAATCGGCGTCGTGCTTGAACTCCAACTGCTCCGATTGGTCGATCGGATGGATTTGTGAAGAAAATTGTGTTATTTTCCGTAATGAGTCGATCGATGTAATGATGTGATGTTGTCCAGCTGTGATAGACTACTACCATGGCATCGGACAACGACTTGTATTCGAATTGTCCTGGAGCATATTGAAAGCCGTAGCGTGCTTGAATCGGATCTTTCAGTGGTGCAGCGTATTGAAGATAATCTGATTGATTCATTGGAACGCGCGTGCGAACGATACGCCGATCGTTGACAAACAACTGATTCACGGATAATAACTCGGGTACGATGGCGCTATACGTATTCTCGCGAGCTCGAGTCCAACCAGTGATTGGCACTCCACCACTGATACTTGCACCTGGCAATTGACGATGCGTGCGTTCATCAGATAACAACCGTTCGAATGTTGCGGTGTTAGCAGCACTCATTGTTGTCAATCGTGTCCGACTGTGAATGTGATTAAAGCGAACTGTGTCGACGAAGTGATGAGTCGGATACAAGTTGATTGTTGTCATATACGCTGAATTTGTGCTCTCATCACGTTCACGTTCAATGTGATCGACTGCTTGTTGCAGTGAAGAGTATGGACGCGCGAGTGAACCATCGCTATCGTTGCCGACCAGCAAGGGAAACGGAACGACATACAATTCAGTGAACAAAGCTACAGCGGATCTGATATGACCAGCAATGATCACCAGCAATACCACCACGAATTGACGTGTGCCTTTTGTCATTAGAGTCTGAAGAAAAAGAGAGCAGCGAAAATGCATTTGTCTACTGCAGATGAAACCTTAACAAATGACACTCCAGTGTCAAGACAAAAAGAGATTTGACGTACCTGTGCCATTCGGCTCTGCTCTATCTCCAAGTGTATCGCTTCTACTGTGTGCACGTCGTCAAATGACGGTCAGCACAAGATAAGCAGTATGAATGAGAAGAGAAAGAGACAGAGATACGGTCAGTGACCGACCGAACGTTCACGCAGAACGTACGGAGAAGATAACACACACCAAAGTGAGCGTGACGATCAATAGTCACCACACATAGAAAATACGAACAAGGAAACCTAGAATTCTCTTATTCGTCATTCTTATGGGTTCACTAGTTCTCAAAAATGTAAACACCAGCGTAGTTCTAACTAGTTTTCGAACACACATTCCAAAGTGTCACCCAAGACCAAAGAAATATACAAACACATCATCATCGATAGAGAAACAACGTACAAACTGGGATTTTTCCACAATTTGTATTTATCTTACAATCCACAAGAACGAATGACTTCACATTTTTAATCATATACTGACTTGTGATCACCTAGCAACAGTGCACTCTTCTATAAAATCAGTGTTTTGTTTCTTTTCGTCAAAATGCTAATCATTTCCGAACTAAATGGAGACGAAAACTTTCTGATAAACATCTGAATTTTGAATATATTCTCTGCTCTATCATTCAAAACTCAATCAATTTGAAAAGCATCGCATTTTACTGACCAATAATTGTTCGATTCCTTGAGTCTGTGAGACAGTTATGCCACAAGCGATAAGAAAAACATCGCATGGAGAGGAACGCCCACTTTTGCGAATATCAGAAGTAAAACCATGTGCACTTGTTCTCACAAAATAAATCAGATAAATACAGAGAAAAAGACAAAAGATTACTTTTTTCATTGATAGCCCAAAAACAAGAACAATATGATGTCGATGATGAAACTTGTAATCGTCGTGTGCATGATTGTCTGTGCATGGTGTACACCAGGTATTGAAAAGTGGCCGAGAAATAATACATTAATTTTGAATATTTTCTCTTGCAGTATTCCATAAACCAGCTATTCAACCTATTGATTCTGGAATTATAGCAGTAAGTAAACACGTAGCTCAGTTTTGTATTGATTCATTTAAAGCCAATAGACATGACCTATTTCATTCGTTTTCCATTGACAGATCAATATATGTCCAATTCCCATGTGCATGCAAATCAAAAAGCCATGCGATAACATTCAAACCAGTTATATGACTGTTCATGGCAAAAAGTGTCCCATGTGTCGTTATTGTGCTACACCAGTGATCGAACAGCAATAAGATTTTAGTCTTCAATTGGGTTATCTATTACGTTAACAAGACAAAAGTAGTAGAAGTTGATGACAGATAAATAAAGGAAAAAGATACTACAGATAATCTGCTTGTTGAAATTAGTCTAGATGTATAGCCTGGAAGAATCGGACCGATCACCAGACCTTAACGATGAACATCCTGGTTGAATAGGCATACTTGAAACAGTGTAGGTTCTTGTTTGCTTTCTTTCAGTTGCCGCGATTGTTTCAATTTTCCCATTTCTTTGATATTGTTGTTGACGGGACTCTGATGCGGTCACGCAACTCAGAAAACGTGCAGTGCTAACTTGGATGGCATACCAAAAGAAGAAATTCATGATGCATATGACGTTCAAACTTCAAGTTCAATTTAATCATTTATTTATTTTCATACATTTTTCCGAAGTAACGCATTCAATTTGAAACAAAGATCTAGTTTCCTTCTTTTTTAACTTGACCTTCTACTTTTTATGCCAAAAAAAGTCGCCTCCTTATCTCCTTCTTTTAGTGAGACGCCGCTGCGATCCCTGAACTTTTGCCTAAATCTACAGCTAATGATCAACTAAGTTAAGGGTTGCTCTCTCATTAAACTAAGACGAAGAATACAACAATAAAAGCAAGAGAACCATACGAGTAGGATAAGCTGCATTTTCACGAAACTAACTAGAGTAAGACGAATAGTTGCAGTTCGATATTTTGGGATATCATCATACAGTCTCGATCGATTCAATGTAGAATGTTCCGCAGATTGTCAATACGTGCAGAACTGATTACAATATATAAAGAAGATTTGAAAACATGTCCAGACAAATGAATCTGATGGCTATCTGTTAAACAAAGTTCGTCTAGTGTACCCACATGTCTCACGAGTTGAAACTCAATCGTTGCTGTAGAGCCTTTCGATATCGTCTGATGGACTCATAGAATTCTTTTTTATACACTTGTGAAGGTAGAACAAACGCAACGAAGGTCATCAGAACTGGAATGAACGAGATAAAGTAGCCGACCAGAAATAGCCACGGATTATGAGCTGATCTCATACACCCCGAAGTCAACGCCAGAACGAGACGAGGAATAGTCAGAGTGATCAAGACGCACGGTGCAATTAGAAGTTGTTTGTGTTCTTCAAATTGTTCACGTAAGTGGTTTATGTACGTTCGATGAGTATGAACCGTTGCTCGCCGTCGAGCAATTGTTATAATGATGGTCAGAGCCGAAATCAAATTAATCAAACATGGAACCACAGTGTGAAAGATATGTACGGCTGAATTGAAAACTTCGAGCCATGGCGGATAGCTAACGACGCACCAGATTCGTTCTTCGTCGCCATCGATGAGACGCCGATAAATGGGATCTGAAATCACAATACTGATCGTTAGAAGAATCATCGTCAAAATAATCCATTTTGCGATTTGTTTGCTTCGTTTTCTGTCGAAACTGACTCCTTTCATGACAGTGATTGCTCGTTCGATGGCTACACAGCCATTCAGCCATTGGTCCATGCCGAGGCAAATTCGGACAAGAAAATCCATAAAAGTACATTGAAAGTTCAGAAATGATCGATTCTTAATCAATGCCATTTGCGAAAAAATGAGAAACCAGAATTTGAGCGTAAACATTGTCATTGCCAGGAGAGACGTGATCGACATTCCTAACAAATACAGACCACAGCCGATTTCCCGTTGCTTTTTACCTTGAAAGGTCATCAGACAAAGTACGCTATTTACAATTCCGATCACAAACATGATCATTGTCAGTATCGCGCTCACTTGAATTATCAGCGATTGATGCAAAAGAGTCACGTGTGGTCGAATCTGGTAGCCCAAAATAGCATCCAGTGAAAGACCAAAACCTTTTGTGCTGAATTGACATCGTGATCCATAAAAACATTCTGAACATTGACATATGGATGATTGGGGACAATTCTGATTGTCAAAGTAACATGAACCCCCATTTTCACACGCATTTTGACCAAGACAATCGAATTTCATACGATGATCAAACTCCAAACAATTGGCCAATCGTTGATGACCAGAGCCAGTGCAGAAACAAAGATGAATGTCATCGAAGAAACAAGACACGAGTTGAGATAAATATTTTTCACATGGGAGGTGATAATACTTTATTCGACGAAGGAGATCAAGTCTCGCGAAGGTCTCATTGAATATTTCACTGATGTGTGGACAGCGATGCGAGCGATTGATCGTGCTACTGACTGTGGTCGATGCACTCAATGTCTTCCGAAGGACAGCTAGATAATACTCGTGTTGGACAAGTTCAACAACTAGAATATGGAATGGATGGGACGAGTAGACGGTCACTGAATTGTCATCGATGGGAATCTTCATGTGTTTAGTCGTCCGGCGAGGGATTTGGTCGTCGAATGTTTGAATCAAGTGAGCATGCATCGTTTGTAATAGGAGTATATCCTTGTGAAATGAAACGACAATCTTGATATTTGGGATTTCACATCGATCTCCACGGAAACCTTCCGGACACATGCAGAAAAACTTGTTTTCAGAAGGCACATGTTCATCCATGGGCACACAGTGCCCATCGTTTAGACAGGGAGCATCTTGACACGCCATTTGTTTGAGCAAACATCGAGGACCAAATTTTCCAAGGGGACAAACGCACACCGATCGGTTATTGGCCGCGACACCAACGCATAGTGAATCATTCGAGCAGATGCATGTGTGCGAAATGCTACAGTCTCGTCCGGACCACCCTTGATGGCATCGACAAAATCTCACATTCGTGTCGCCGACATATTGGGTGCATTGACCATGAACACATCGATTTGGAGAACAGTTTTTGCTGACATTATTGCGGCTCGGGATAATGAGTTGAGTGCTGATACGATGCACCGGCAAAAATGAAAATGTCACTGGGATTTGCCAACTTGCTCGATAAGCTAAGGATTGTTTCTCATAAGCGTCAATATGCACATTATAATGTTTGCTTTCGTTTTTTGGTCGAGTGGAATAAATCAAATACATCGGCGTGGCCAAAATAAACTGGACACCTCTTTTGTCATATCATTTCTTCTCAGTATTATCATTTGAGCTGATATTTGTACTGCAGATACATACTCAATTGCCTGATTTATCCTGAAAGTTTCAGCTCTATTGAATGTGAAATCATTGAGAAAACTACAAATATGTCTCATGTAGTCATGTGCTAGTGAGACAAAAATTTTGCATTTTTGTTTATTTTCCTATAATTATGGTTTCTGTTCAGGTTTCGTATGATAGTTAGTCAACCAGTATAGTGTACTACACACAGAGGTATGTTTGGCAATCTTCACCTGCCACTAAAAAAATACAGAACCAAAAATAAATAATTGATCAAATGCATCAATAAAAAAGATGTGTCTTCTCACGAAACATCAATACCAAGAAAAATAAGTAATCTGGTTTATTAAATTAAATTTTTTACACAAGTAGCAACTATAAAAATTACACATTATGCTCACTATCAATGTCCCAACCATCAGCTAAAATAATCTTCTGGATTATAACACGAATGTGATCGATATATTTTTGAATAATGGAAAGTGGGATTTTTTCCCAAGCTGTCAAAACTAAGCGTTCGAGTTGAAGATGTCTCTGTCTGTAGTGCACTATACTGGTTGACTAACTATCATACGAAATCTGAATAGAAACCATAATTATAGGAAAATAAACAAAAATGCAAAATTTTTGTCTCACTAGCACATGACTACATGAGACATATTTGTAGTTTTCTCAATGATTTCACATTCAATAGAGCTGAAACTTTCAGGATAAATCAGGCAATTGAGTATGTATCTGCAGTACAAATATCAGCTCAAATGATAATACTGAGAAGAAATGATATGACAAAAGAGGTGTCCAGTTTATTTTGGCCACGCCGACAGATGAACTTTAATGTGACAATCTCGTATAGAAAGATAAGTCAATTGTTCATGCGAACTAAGAAATCGCTCGTCATCATCAATCAGAGAGACAACAATGGAGAAAAGTGTACTCCAAGAATCAGACAATGCTTTTAGTTTTAAAGTAAGACTAACCCGTTGATTTTGATATTGACATGTGTCACCATAATAGCTCGGTGGACAGAGACATGTGTCCACTGTTGAGTTCTTCTCACTATCCAATCGAACTTGGATGTCGAGACCATGATGGCAGTGGCGTTGGCGCCGAGAAATACTTTCAAGACGAAGAGAGCTAGACAACAACGGGCTTTTTTCCGCTTGCACCGTCTCTCGATGTTTGGTCGATGTATTCACTTGATCAAGTGAAAAATAGACAATCTGCGGTTTCGAATAGACCAGAGTATTACAAAAGTAGTTTTCGACGTCAGAACGAATCAATGCGTTTTCATCTTGACAAAGATGACTTAAGAATGTGATATTCTCTTGACAGAACTGTTCATCATCACCATAGTCGCAGAGAGAAGAGCCGTCACATAGATCCTGATGGTAAACACAAGGCGGATCGTACTTACTCTCGCAGTAAAATGTAAACTGAAAAAATCCTTCTTGTTTTTTTGTTTGACAAAATTGTGGTTCATCAGTTCCACCGAGACAGTCAACTCGGCCATCAGAAGCATTTTTAATCGATAAACACATGAATTGATTTGTCAAGCGTGAAACACACATATGTTCATCGGACGAACAGTTCAATAACGGTGAAGGATTACAATTGAGTTCATCAACTCCGTCGGGACAATTCCAGTAACCGTTGCAGCGTGTGTATGAATTATTACACTGCCATTGTTCACACTCGGTTTCGTCAGTCTGCTCTCGTCCGTCGATCATCACAGGTCGTAATTCAGTGAAACCATCGCAAATTGTCTGAAATGATATATGTGTTGTGATAAACTGAGCATCGTAATCGGTTTCATCTTCACAACTTTCTGGACAATTACAAAAATCATTTTGAACAAGATTGGACGCAATGCTCGTGTTCGAATTTCTACATTGATACCAATTTTTTATTGGCTTTAACGAATTGATTTGCTCAATGGTCATTAATTGTTGTTCATCGTCACCATAAAAGAAATCTCGAATTCCATCATTGATACGGTGTATTGAAATACATTTCGACATGTTAACGCATGGATACATGATCGACTTGTTACAAACTATGGTCGACCGGTTAATGTTGGATTGACATGCCCAAAACACTTGAGAGACCTGTTTGACGATTGCGGACCAAGTAGAAAGCATCGAGCTCCCATGAAAAGATGGAAGTTGAAAAAAATGGCGACATGTTGCATTGTTGAAGAATGGTAATGTAGTCGTGATAGGGACTTCGTGACAGAACTTCTGAGTGTAGCAGACGTATTGAGGTGCCGGCGGTGAGTAGAACGGGTCATAGTATGATTGCTCGTTCGTGTAAACGAAGTACACATGACCGAATAAAATAGGCCAAGCGGGTAGATGAACGAACGGTGGACAGTTCTCTTCGATGAGTCGCTGACATGTTTGATTCGCACAGAATTCGTCACACGAAAAATTTCCATGATGAACGTCAACTCGCGCGATACACATCAATGCTGACTGACACAGGTCGGAGACCGAGTCATTTCGTTCAATCGAAAATATTGCTCTCTTCATTAGTTTTCCGCGTTCCTGCGCACATGAACTGGTCAAAAAGTCAATGATCGATTGATAACGATGTCTGATACATCTCACATCTTCGCAAGCAAATGTTGGTTGAACTTGACTGCATGTCTCACGTCTGTCAATCATGGATGTTTCGTCGGAGCCATCAATACAATCGGGATAGAGTGGATCGTCACGGAACAGAGCGCCGTCAATGCACTGTCCATTTGAACATCGGTATTCGTTGTCTTGACAATAATTCATTTCCAGTTGCCAACAATGTTCTTCGTCGCGTCCTCCATCGAGACAGTCAATGTGTCCATCACAAATTTCACTCCAATCGAGACATAATGGAGCTGGACCTCGTGAACATTGTAAATGTTCATAACAGGTCATTGTACGCGATTCTTCTCTGTCTTCGTAGACATGCTGAATTATTTCACCCAAGGACAACCGATCAGATGCGTCTTGATCAAATGTGTATTCACACGATGGACCAAACCATGGCAATGAACAATTGTAGAAAGGAGACGTTGCCATTGTGTCATTTGAAATTGCCGGTTGATTCAAAAAGTTTTGATAATGTTCAATCAGATCGATAGGGGCTGACCAAAGATATAATTGCTGACTGGTGATGTTCTGTTCGCGTAGTTCGGCAAATGTAAAATGTCGATCTCGATTGTTTGTTTTTATGTTCCATCTCGATGGCCATTCATTTAGACAGTAAGAAATTATTTGACGAGACTTATCTGCTGAATTCTTCAAGGCAGCATTGTACAGACACGTTTGCCGACAGGCGACTTCACTACAGGTGTCACTTATCCAATCTGTATAATGAAGATTGAATTGCGAGGAATCAATCGTCGTGACTCCCAAACAGAAATGTATGAGAAGAATTGGAACGAGCAACATTGTATCTTTTTGCATCGGGCCAGAATGAATGTGATACAAGGTCGTTTATCAGTTTTTATTTGTCAGATTATTTCTCTCTTCCGTGAAGCGAAGCACTTCGCTAAAACAACCAACAGTGTGGAGATGTATCACATACACGTAAGATAAATACGTTTGCATTTACTCTCTTCCGACATCCATTATCTACTTCTCGGTTTTGGATCAACATTGTTATCGACTCAGAGCTCAGCAACACGACACAAGAATTCCGTCAGAATCTTCTTCTTCCGCTCATGCGTACTTTCTCTTTCTTTCGGTAGTATGTTATCTCGGTGCTATGCATTTTCTGTTTAAGTGACCATCTGTAGCTAGAAGTGAACACTTTTCTCGTAGCTGAATTGTACTTATTACATGTAACACTTTATAGCGTTAGTTTAAATAAAGACAAGGACAGAAATCGTTGAGAAAAAGATCAAGACAATCGTGTCGTGGTCGTATGCATGACTGCCCAAGAGTCACTTTGAGTGCGTTCATAGCGCAAACGATTTATATACGTTTGATAGAAGGAAAAAAGCTTATTTCACCAATTGACTGTCTCATGTTCTTCTTCTATCCTATGATCGCGTGTAGTCGATATTGGCTATCGCCAATATCGTGTGCTGTAGTACACGCGTGAGACCGGGCAAAAGCGATTGGTATGGGATTGGTCACTTTTTTTATCTCATGAAAACCTTGTTCAGTGTTCAAGCGGAGTCGTAATCTGCTAAAGTCAATCGAGCTCTGTCAATAGATCATTTTTCATACGTGTCGAGACCGACAAGATGCTACGACTTTTCGTCTTATACGCGTTTTCAAGTCTCCAACTTCCCCAATATTTTGTCTTCCCTCACCTCAACGACCTTCCACCTTTTGCATTTCTCTCTTCGTACCTCCTCCCCCGATCTTTAGCCCAGTTGAATGATTCCATCACAAAACAAATATAAATTCTCAGTAGCTATATTGACCGCTATGCACACAGCCAGCTGAGGGTACCACGAGATATTGATACGTGTTTCGCAGCGTGATAGCCTCATGAAATTATTGATGCATTACGGGTAGCACAGGTGGAAGTTATCAATTCCGCCAGACAGGAGAGGGATGAAATTATGGCAATGGGAGAAGGTAGTTTCAAATAACAATTCTAGTGCTAGAAGCCAGTGCGGTTAGTTACGGTCATAGTTTTGCTTTAAGAAGAAACGTCTCACTTGTCACGACTAGGTTTGAAAAGGCACTGAGTGGAAGACGAAAGTCGAAAAGCCATAACGATTTGTCAGTCCCTGCACCACTGAACTTACTCATTGTTGCAGAACACCTATTCTGTTTATTTTGAAAAAAAACATCAAACAAATCTGGTTATTTCGTGTTGGCACGCATAATGAAAAGGAAAAAATATCAATAGTGCATACTGATCAAAGCTGAGTTGCCGATGGGAGCTCCAGCGCTACTTTTTAAAAAGCATGAAGAATCTGACGACCTCCATGTAAAGGCTCCACAACCCGAGTAAGATTGACACCATGAGCAGCACAGACCGAAGTTGGCTCGAGAGCCCGAAATTAGATTGTAATTAGTTAAATCGTACCCAATTACACAGGTCATGTTGCCACATATGAAAGGACATTGGGTTGTGGCTGAAGAGAAATTATATCAACGGAAGATCAACAGAGAAATCCTACTTGGTGCTATTGTCACTGTTGTTGTAGCCATCATTGTTGTCGCTATTGTTGTAGCCATCGTTGTTGTCGCTATTGTTGTAGCCATCATTGTTGTCGCTATTGTTGTGGTCATCGTTGTTGTTACTATTGCTGTAGCCATCGCTGTTGTCGCTATGGTTGTTGCCGTCGTTATGGTCGAACCTAGATTTGACAGCGTATCTTGTATGATTGTTAATGAGTGTTGAAGTATCAAGCGAGAAAGTCACATCCAACATCGTTTTCACTCCACAGAGTGTGACGACACGAGCATCGTTTCCAGGACAGAAGGCGCAAATATGTGTTATGAACGTTCTTGAAAGCCAGCCAACGTATATATGTATTCAAGTTTAAAAAGCTTTCACCGAAATTTCTATCGGATCAAAACAATGGAACCATTCAATCTAAACGACAGTGGTCTCAATGTGTTTGTCTGTCACGGTCTGTGACAGGGTCAAAAGAACCTCTTTCTGCCTGTCACGCTGCCACGGTCTGCGGGGCATGCGACGAAGTTCACTTTTCTCCCTATAAACTTCAACATTGATTAACAATCGTGTTTCCACAAACTAGCTACAGATTGTGACCGATGAATCTAAAAAGAGCTTAATTTACGTACACTTATTCGGTGAAACAAGAATTTAAGTTTCTAAAATCTTGTATGTACATTCAAACATAATCTCTTTTAAACTCAAAGAATAGAAATGTTCTTTACTTTCAGCACTGCTCGTGGTTGCTGTTAGTTTAGTCACCAGCCCATATAGACCAATTATGATGACGGCCAAAAGACATACAACAATAATGCAAATAGTTAAAATCGATGCCAAACTATTCATTCCTTTGGTGTTAGTGATCTCTTTCATTATTTCCCTAGAGATACGATTGGCAATATATATAACGGTAAGTGCGATTTTGAGGATGCTCTATCGTGTCACAAGTGCTCACTTGTCTGTTGTATTGGATGCTGCATTGACATCAGTTACAGTGTGTGATTGAGTTGGTGGTGAGCGATTGGTAGGAGAAAGAGTCGATGTTTGGTTTGGATTCACATGTGAGAATACACGACGATTCTGCTGTCGTTTCGCCTGTTACAAATGGGATATTTTGATGCGATCTCTGTTAATATTATTACTTTAGATTGCCATCGGTGTCGAATGGATCTTGGAATGCGAACCAGTTGAACAGACGAAGACATATCTACGAACTGTCGCAATTGTTTGTGTCTTCGTATTAAAAAAAAAATAAAATTCAAATCATATGCCTCTTCGAAGAATTTCTTTTTTTGTATAGGTAAAACGACTTCCCTATTTTACGCATGAAGTTTGAGGTGAAAGAAGCCTTTTCACTATCGGAGAAAGAGATCTATTTCACGTTTTTAAACACTACTCGAGTAGATGAATGACGTCGTATTATTAAAAAAAAGAGAATTTCGTTCTTTTTGTTATTAAATCAATTTTTATTTGTTGGATGGCCTTGTGTCTTGCAGTGGCGGATTCAGGGTTCGCCCGGCCGCGTGTACCTTCGAAAATGAATCTTTCCTGTTGGTCTAATTCAGTGCGAAAAATCTAAAGAGAGTGGATGTGCCCTGAAAAATGTTGTAACAGTGTGTAACGTACTCATCCTAGTCGATAACATACCTAGACTATTGTTTTTATGATCAAAAATGCCTGCTGTCAATTTTCCATAGTGTCGGTGCCATTTCACCGAGCACTTTGTAGACCATTTTTCGCCTCCAGTGGACCACTTTTTTTCATAGTTTTTTTACCATTTTGTAGAGGAAGAAAAGTTACATCACATATGTGAAAATCAGCTTGGGTCAACACACGCAAAACTGCAAGGCAGCTGATGAACTAGAAAAATTGATTGGTTGTTTTGTGGAAAAAATCGCTTATGTTGCATAGTCTTTGGCAAATAAAACCTGGACCACGACATGACATTTGGAATTTGAATAGCTGATTTTATTCAGCTTCTAACGCTCTCTCTCCTGGTATATAGCATAAAAAAGTTTGGTTAACCTTCGGTCGGATTTCAGGACTCAACGTTTCAGAAACAATTTTTGGAATTTTTTTCATAATCGGTGAGGAGTACCGAAAAGTTGAGTAAGGCTATTTTAACAGCTGATTCAAAAACGCTGAAAATTTGGATTTAGAGGTGTTAGACATTGCTGGTTCAGATGAGTATGTCAGATCAAAAAAATATAATTTGGCCGGTGTCTCGGTTCCTCGGTGGACCCATGGATGCTCTCTTAACAGAGATCCGTGCAGGATCCCAGACACTAGAAACCTTGATGTGCTTTTCGGAAAATTAACTTGCGAAATAGGATTAGGTCACTTCTACTTCGAATGCTACATCGTTTGACTGAGCCAGCTCAATAGTATTTACTTTCGTTATTCGAACAGCAAATAAAAATGATAGAAACAACACTAATTGATATGAACTTTCGATGGTTGTGCAATATAATACGCGCAGAATAATTTCCAGGGTGATAAGTTCGATTTTGCTGGATTGCTGATTAGTGAGCCTGTGTTGTCCTTATTTGTAACGGCTCCAGCTAGAGAAAACAGCAAGGACAAAAGTCTTTCATATTCATTGTGAGGAACTTTTCATTTGAGTTACCTCCCGGCTTATGAGACCAATAACCATTTGCATCCTGTGAAAAGAAAAATTACATGATGAAAAAGCGAAAAAAATTTTCCTCAAAGTGCCTGAAACCTTTCTGATCCAATGATAATCCGAAGACGGCCAAAGAAGTAGAGCAACAAAGTGGCCACTTTTCGGCTGACCGAGCGGGAGTGTTGTGCCATGGTAAACTAGTCCATCTCGGACAGCAGCCATTCTCAGAGATTCGCACGTGACTGATGGTGGCATCTTCCCACTTTTGCGACCTAAGCATAAGAGAGCGGACCGTTTTGGAATGATGAAATCCACCGTGCATCGCTGTTACCTGGCTGAGGAAAAGTATTCGTAACGATATCGGCGCCTGTGAAAGAAACAACACAATGACCAAGTTCCAGTGTGAAAACGGTTCGAATAATGAAAACTACTGCTGCCCAAGTTCTGGATAGTCTACAGTCTCGTAGCGTTTTGGTATGACTATGTTGATTGGGAAAACAACCGTCTTTTCTTATTACCGTATGCGTAACAATTGTTTTTGGCTTGTCTCTTGATAAAACAGCCACCATTATCTGTCTGTGGATTGTAGACGGGTACATTATCTGGTCCTTTGATGGGAACATGATCACAATTGATATGGCTCAAACTTTTGTACGTCGGCCGGAATATTGATTGTCCAATGTGTTCGCTAACATGACGAACGATCATCGGCGAAAGATACGGTCGGCCACTATTTAATAATTGGTTTTCGAGACGGACGGCACCATGAATCAAAATTTCGTTATCCATGGAACAGCTGACCGTAAAACCCTGATATCCCATTATTCTTGTTGTGGAATTTACCAGCGATCTAGATTTGCCATAGTCTTTCAGAATATCTCTTGCTATACTTTTCACACTGGCTATTTGTGTAATGTTCATCGTCCAAACTGGATTCAGTTTGGTCGCAAAAACATGAAGAGTAACCAATGGTTGATTGCAATCTAAAGCCAGCAACTCGTTTAACCTTTCCGTCGTCAAGTGTCCATCAATTAACGACGAGAATGACAGGAGAAGGTCGAGCAACAAGCCATGAGTGAGGTTCATCTGAAAAAACAGATTCTGACTTTAATCAAATCGCCTGAAACAAACGTAGACGACTCAATTCTGACGCAGATGCGTCGAAATCAGTGACGAGCATGTATCACCAAAACAATGTTTGGTTTTAAAGCTTATTTTGTCAAAGAGAAAAAGAATCTTCGTATCCACAGATAGCCTGTTTTCGGGAGTAATGAAAAATATTTTATCTGAATTGTGGCAACATTCAAGGATCAGGCGCAATCTTAAGTCGGGATTCAATTATTGATGTGGAAAAACAATGGATAAAGTAATGATCGGAATAACATCGACGATGACAATGCTGCACAGTGGTATTATATAGTTGCTTGCTATCACGAGCAGCTTCCTGTTGCTGAAACAAAAGGCAAGTGACGACACTGTTAGATGCGTTCAATTCTCGTGAGATCTTCATCTATGTGCGAGTCTACGTTGAACTGGTGTTTTGGAGTACAACAACGTTTCATTTTGAAATAAAAAAAAGTCGATTATCGATGAACTTGGAGACACACCTGAGATGAATTTGTATTTTTGAGAAATGTTTTGACCTAGGTGACGGCTTCATCATGAAAGTCCAAAAATGAAAAGTGCTCAGAAACATCTCACCTCCGACATCTGTGTTGAGAACGATAGAGAACAAACTACAACTCATCGGTCATTTCTCTCAGGCCGTGACGCGTCAGCGAACAAATCATTCCGATTTGTGGACGCTGCTTTTCACCTGGCTGTGGTGTTACAACGAGTATCGTCATCACTAAACCGCATAATTCTAAAATTTGCAAAGCTTTGCTTCGCGGTTTGCAATTGTCGCATGTTAAATTCAGTGGCGAAGGTCCTTCGCACAATGGAGTAGTACTATGTGCAACTGTTACACTTCTTTCCTCTTGACCGATACCCAGGTCGAACGATATAGCTATCCGTATTTTCACCGTAAATCTGCTTCATATGGCACCGTAAACGGACCGTATTTCCCTGTAATCATGCGAACAGTAATACGACACCGAATACAGACTGTATACGGATCGGATCGTTCGACCTGGGTACGTTCCGCTTAATCGCGACGTTCTCTTATATAATGCGCATGTAAATCAAGAGAGTGAGTCTGGAGATGACACAATACACCTTCGTGCCGAATGGCACAGGCAGACTCACCACGCAGTTCGTCACACTATGAATGCAATATGATACAACGGCAAAAAAGACGGAGGCGCATGAGGACCTGACTTGATCCCTTCCTTTCTCTTTTTTCACATCTGAACAATAAGCATTTCACCTGGTTTAAACATATGTATGACAGTGTTGACATACGTATTTGGAGGGCATTTTCGATGCATTCCAATTCGTAGTTTTACAAGATGTTGAACGGGAATTTCGTTTGATTTGGCCGAACCCGACGAGCCACAAAAAATAGTGAAGCCATGTCCGAACCATTTTCGAAAAGATATGCCTAAAACACAATGCCGCCCAACTGTGTGTAAAACGAACAACGAAGTATGTCGAAAATGTCCTTACTATACTCACGAGATGACATACAAATGTTTAACCTCGGTGAAAGTTTTGTTGTCGAGACACGAAAAACAAAAGAGGCGGGTCGAGGTCGTTATATGCCCCCAATTGTTTATAGCGTAATCTCTACATTGACAAAAAGATTAAGCTCCTTTTCATTCTGTCTTATTGAAACCAAAATATGTTTTTTACTCTTTCTTTTGATCTTTTCGCCGATCATCATTGTTATTAATACTGCGTGAACTCACTGTACTCATAATGAGTATCAAGAACAAGCACCGCCATCAAAATACGATAATCAACAACGATCGAATAAAATGTGTTAAGATACAGAAAAAGACCTTCACATAGGTCCGGAGCACAATTACTTTTACTGTTTTTTCAGTACTCAAGGTATTTATCGAACGAGTAATTAGATTCCAATTGAAGCTTGATCATTTCGAACTCTGAATAAAGTCCTAGTTGAAGAACTTTCCTTTCTCATTGTCTTGATACTAATAACCAGCAGCTTTTGCCACATATCTGAACTCTGGTCGTTCGTATTTCATACCAGTCAAAGTTCAACACCAGCGAAGAAGTGAAAAACTAACCGAAAAAGACTGAAAAAGTGATCACTGTCAGAAATGCTGTAGTTTCATCTCTTGTCTTTGCTTATTCGTCGTAATTCAAACATTTTTTGTCCGCTTTCTTTATTTTGTCCTTCAAATAAGTAGTAACATGTGAGACAAAAAAAATGGAAGTTTCCATTGAGACCCTGCAGCGGATCAGGAGGAGGGTTTTTAGAATATAAGAATCATTGGGTAAACGGAGGCAAGCAGCATATTGTCTGTCCAATGTCGAATAGAATTGAAAAGTGAGATTGAATGCGTGAATTCACATTTCGAGTTTGATACCGCTACTATTATCTAGCGTCATCGAATCGAGCAGCGACTCCATTGCGTGAACAGAAGAGCCAATGATATTAATCGCACTCTCGTCCGCATTCATAATAGTGATTGTGGCATATAAGACACTAATTCAATGTACCCAGGACGAAGACTACGGAAGTCATACATGCTCGTGAACGACGTGCATACCCTGTATTTCTCTATATACAATCGTATTTTTGTGTTTTACCTAGCTCACTAGTGTAATCAGAGATCTCCGTAACTGTATAGCAGAAAATGATCATATATAAAAGATAGGAAGCAAGACAAAACGTCGTCTTTGTTCGTTTACGGTCATCTATAAGCATGTCTCCTTGACGTCGATGAGAATATGATTCGAGTAGAAAAGACAACATCAGCTTTATGTGTCAATGATATTTTGCGCACAACGTATTGCATAAGACGTAGTGGTGAATGCAGCGAAGACATTTTCTTCTTGCGTTCTTCTACGAGGCTGATGGTACAGTGCGGCCTGTATCATATGGTTTGCGGAAGAACGCAAGAGAAAAATGTTTCAGATTTGCTATTGACAATCTTATCCTCTCTTCCCAGTGACAGTATCACTGACATTTTGTTTCCCCCTTACCAGTTTCTTCCTACCTCTAGCTCCTTTATTTATTGTCGAAATTGTTGCTATTATGTTATTCACGCGGAAACCACTCGAACTCCTTTGCAAATTACGGCTCCGTATCTTCGATAGAAGTCGATTGTACCAAAGCGAAGAAGTTCTCAAAAGGCTTCATGGATCTCATCATGTTCGATGTTCTAGCAGTGATGATCATGCCTGCCCGATTGACTGTAGGCTAACTGAGCGAGAAGAATGTTTGAAAAAGATATGATTGCTTCCTCTTTTGATCGAAAAGCGAAAGCGCTGGGCATGGCCTTGTCTTTTTCCGATTTTGTTGGCGAGTCAAGTTTCTGTGTGTGAAGTAGTCATGTTCAGTATGTATTTGTTTGCTAATCAAGGATCGACCCGTCTTGTTTGAAGATTCGAGAACCCGACTGAATCAGCTCATTGAACAGTCGAATTGAATTCATACTTTCATGAATCATTTTGATGTTTGTAAGAAACCACCAAGGTTATTTCTTATTTTCACAAGAGCAATGTTTTTGGTTTGAAAATGGTGAATTAAATTTTCTTCGCTTTCAGAGATATTCTCCAGATATCAAATCAACCGTAATTGATTAATTAATTCGAGAAATTTTCCGAGAATTCTTCAAGAGTACGTTTGTTGATGGCGGTCGCTCGTTCTGTAGCAATTATTGGTGGAGGAATCGGTGGCTTAACAACGGCTAACACTTTAATGCGTGCAGGAATGTCTGTTTCATTGTATGAACGTGCGCCTTATTTTATTCCAACGGTCGGAGCTGGATTTGGTCTTCAACCAAATGGACAAGCAGTACTCGCACACATCGGTTTCAAAGAAAAAGCGAAACAAATCACGTATCCCTTTCTTGTCTGGCAGTTTATAAATGGCAATGGTGATGTAATTAGTTCCACAAAGAGACCTGCCGATTACGATAAACGATTTGGTTTCTGTCTTGGTGGCACGGTTCGTGCAGAACTTGTTGATATATTGAAAGAACCCATCGAACAAGTCGGTAATTTGCATTATAATCATAATGTTGTCAATATTGAACAAGACTCCGACGGTGTAACGATTTATTTCGAAAACGAGAAACAGCAAAAGCCAGTTCGAGTAGATATGGTCGTGGGAGCAGATGGTATTCATTCGACAGTTGTCAATAAAATATTTCCTCAAAGTCCTCCACCAATCTTTACGAAAGAAAACATATTTTATGGTGTCGTAGACAATATTGATCAACAAACGTCTATCAATGCCTCAGTTAAGGCTGAAAACGCGTTGACACAATATATTGATCGTGGCGAATTTCTGACCTGTCGAATTGGTCACAAAGGAGAACTGATGTGGGCCGCTACTTACCCGTGTGATGTACCTCCGCCTACAAGTGGTGATGATGAATGGAAAGAAATAAACAATAGACGCGAACTAGAGAATATATTGAAACGATTTCCTAAATTGCACCCTATTCATGAGTGTGCAGCTGCAACTAGTGAAAAACGTTTGCTCCATTTTGGATTGTATTATCGTCAGCAACGAAATGATGGATGGCATCGCGGTCGCATCTGTTTACTAGGTGATTCATGCCATGCAACTTTGCCCTATGTAGGTCAAGGAGCGAATATGGCTATTGAGGATGCTGTATCACTCTCACAATCTTTAGAAAAACATGATTTTCGAATGGAACCAGCATTTCAACAATATTATAATCAACGTTTCAACCGGACAAAGCGTGTTGTTAATACGGCACGATCTGTGGGCTTACTGCTCCATTCACAAAATCCGGTTCTATCCGCATTAGGGCGACGTTTAGGTCCGTTAATGGTACAGTCCAAACTATTTATGGACATGGCCGAAAAGGAATTTTATAATAACTGTCCCATTTCGATGAAGCCGTTGAAAGACGTGTAATCACTTTTGTTGAATGTATGCATTTTTCTTGAACTATATCTCTTTTGTTTCTTAGACTTGTTTTATATTTTAAACCGTCTGATTTTTATTTGATTTCCAATTTTCAAGATTTTTCATAATGAGCAGAATGAGTTGGCCGACGAATTGATTCAACGGCTCTGAACAATGTTTTATCATTCGACATTCTCTCATCATTGTGTTTCGTTAACACACAGCTTTGTTACGATTTTCTCGAATATCCTTGCTCCCGACTTGACTTGAGTTATGAATTCAAAAAAAGAACTCAATTTCGTTTCGTTTGTGCTTAACTACAAATTGTTCCATTTCGAATCGTCTTGCTGACGGTTAAAGACCAAAACGATGTGACAATGACCTGATGAATTGACCTTGTTTTTCTCACAGTTCATTACTGTTAAGGACCCATTTTGAAGGTTGTTCTTGGTGACTCTGTCGTACATTGATCGAAAACCATGGCACTTGTTGAAAAATCACCTATCATACCTTGTCTCAGTCACGTTGCTCTCTATCGATTTAATGAACGGTTATTTATTTCATCGTCGCTCAAACGTCCCGCGGTGAAAATGACTGGTTGACACTTCTTACTGAATACTTTATTCAAACCCTACTGTACCGACTTGTATCGGTCTATGACGAGCAACTTTTTAACATAATCAACAGACTCACGACCAGCGTCGTTTTCCTACATGCGTAGTCTACCTTTTCATTGCCAACAGTTGTTGAGCACGACGCGCGTTTGTTGATACACACAGGTCAAAGAATTAAACTGGACGAGAATCGATAATAGTCTCAATATTCTGCGTGACTACGTCTCTGCATATGTCCACACATCGAGAGTCACCAAACTTTGTAATTGATGGATACGAAGGAACGACACGAATCGATATGGTTGTTCGACTTTTGAGCGATCTGTCTCGTTTGCATTCACTCTAGGTGCCCGTCACTGTTCTCAAACTATTTTTCAGCCATCATTGGCCACACATTGTTCAGCTGACCATCAAATATCTGTTCGTTATCATGAAAAACTCAGCTCGAACGATATTGATGCGCGGTTTTGTTGCTGGTTTGATCATGTGGAGCAGATCAAATTTGGGCGTGAAATTATTGACAATGTGTTATGATAAACTCTCTTTCAGCCTCTAAGTTGCCATAAAACGAAAGTTCGTACCTGTATATAGGGATTTTCACTTTAAACGGCGTATTTTTTTGCAAGTGTTATATATAAAGAAGGAATGTCTAAAACGACTTATCTTTTAGCCAAATGTCATTCAGATAACTAAAACGTTTCTATTATTTTATCAATTCGTATTCATACTGCGCAATGCACATTTCAATCAAAATCTAATCAAAATAAATAGACGTTCAGTGGAGAATTCAATAATGTTTGTGTCGCATTACTTGTAAACAAAATCAAAATCATGACAGACAAAAAGCTTTGATCTCAGCGTAACGGAAACCGAGTCATCTAATGAGACTGTGTCCTCAGCAAAGTCAAACCAGTAATGGTTGTTCGTACTTACTGAGCCCACCATGATGCTGCTATTGAATAGACATCTACTAACATCTATGAGAAGAGAGAGAGAAAACCCGAGGCATAAAGCCGACGAGAAAACATTAAAAGGAAAACAAAAAATAATTTGAATTCGCACATACAAATTCAAACAAAACAGTTTTGTCGCACATCATACCAACAAACGAATAAAAACAATCGTACTCTGTTACAGTGCATAGTTACTGGTGATGCATCAGTAATAATCAGATGATATGACGCTAAATCGAAAATTTGATGATGAATTACTTGCATGAATTGAGAAGAACACTCAGATCACCAGAGCCTGAGTTTGTCACTACTAGATCCGGTTTACCATCCTTGTTGAAATCACCTGACCTCACAGAGACTGGGCCGCTGCCAACCGTGTAGTGCAGTGGAGTTCCAAAGGTTCCATCTCCATTGCCAAGCAGTACACTCACAGTGTTGTCGTGAAAGCTTGATACAGCCAGGTCCAGTATAGTATCATTGTTGAAGTCTCCTGATATAATAGATTGTGGCGAACTGCCAACTATATAGCTCATATGAGAACGAAAGGTTCCATTTCCATTGCCAAGTAGTATGCTAACGTTGTGGATTACGTCGTTGCTGTTGGTCACTGCCAAATCTAGTATATGATCGCTGTTGAAATCGCCTGATATAACGGACTGTGGAGAACTGCCAGACGCAGAACTCATTTTAGCCCGAAAGGTTCCATCTCCATTGCCAAGTAGTATGCTCACAGCATTCTCTTTGAAGCTGACCACAGCCAAATCGAGTCTTGTATCATGGTTGAAATCGTCTGTTATAACAGACTGTGGCGAACTTCCAACTATATAGCTCATATGAAAACTAAAGGTTCCATTTCCATTGCCAAGCAGCACGGCTACGGTGTTGCTGCCGTTGTTGGCTACTATGAGATCCAGTTTTTTATCATTGTTGAAATCATTAGATATCAGACACGCTGGGTAGCGCTCAACCGAAAAATTTATCTGAGTCTGAAAGGCGCCATCTCCATTGCCAAGCAGCACGCTCACCGAGTTATTATCGCTGTTGGCCACTACCAGATCCAATTTTGTATCATTGTTAAAATCACCTGATATAATAGATTTTGGGGAATTGCCAACTGTGGATGTCATTTGAGTCCAAAAGGTACCATCTCCATTGCCAAGCAGCACACTGACAGTGTTATCGGGGATGATTACTGCCAGATCTAGTCGATCATCATTGTTGAGATCACCTGATATCACTATCAGGGGGAACTCGCCAACTTTACACCTGATCTGATCACGAAAGGTTCCATTTCCATTCCCAAGCAGCACGCTCACACTGCTGCTGCGAAAGTTCGCTACTGCCAGATCTAGTGTATTATCATTATTGAAATGACCCAATATGAGTGACTGTGAGGAAAAGTCCACCGGAGACTGCATTTGGGACTGAAAAGTGCCGTCTCCAGTTCCAAGCAACATGCTCACGCTACCGCCGTAGTAGTTTAGTACTACCAAGTCCACTATACTATCGTTGTTGAAATCATCTGATCTAACATCGTGTGGACCACTGCCAACCGTATAGTTCATTCTAGTCTGAAATAGTCCCTGACCATTGTTAAGTAGCACGCTCACAATGTTGTAGTCGAAGTGCGCCAGCGCCAGATCTAACACGCCATCCTTGTTGAAATCACCTGATGTAATATCTATTGGATTGTCATCAACCAATTGCTTCATTTGAGTCCGAAAAGTTCCGTCTCCATTGCCGAGTAGCATATCTAAAGTATTGTCACCTTGGTTGACAACTACTAAATCCAGTTTTCTGTCATTATTGAAATCACCTGATATCGGAGACAATGAGTATTGCCCAACTTTATACTTCATCGGAGTCCGCAAAGTTCCATCTCCATTGCCAAGTAGCACGCTCACGGAGTTGTCATCCTTGTTGGTCACAACCAGATCCGATATACTATCATTATTGAAATCATCTGCTATCAGAAACGTTGGAGACGGTCCAACTGTATAGTTCATTTGAGTCGGAAATATTCCATCTCCAAAGCCAAGCAGTACGCTCACAGTATTCTTAGTGAAGTCGACCACAGCCAAATCCAGTCGTGCATCATTGTTGAAATCATCTGATATAATATCAACTAAAAGACCTCCAAAGACATAGTTCATGTGAGTTTGAAAGGTTCCATCTCCATTGTTAAGTAGCACAGTAACATCATTATCTTTTGAGTTTGCCACTGCAAGATCAAGTCCGTTATTGTTGTTGAAATCGCCCACTGTCACGGAGACTGACGAGTTGCCAGTCGTATAGGCCTTTGCAGCACTATAAGGGTTCTTGCATATATTTGCTGAAATAAGACGATATTAAAAAATGTATTTCGTTGTAAAAATCAGCGTAATATAATAAGCTCTTATATCCATTTTTTTAAACATCGTTGGATACAGTTTTCAGAGTATATTCATCTAAAATACTCTCCGAAATCCTCTTAACTCACGAAACGTACAAAGAAATCACGTCTAACATATATCTATATAACAAGTACTGATTCGGTCTCATATAATGTACTGCAACATCTTTGAGTTTCATCAAGTTCAAACTGATTGGATAGAGATTTCACGAAAGTGAATCTATTTTTTTTCTGGCTGTGGGTACGTCTGAAATTTGATCGATGGATACAGCGCTCTCGATATATCTTCAAAACTAGTGCCATTTACGATGAATTTAAATAAACATATGGGATGAGCCAAGACTTCCAATACCGGTACAGTACAATTGTTGAGACTATGGGACAAATAAAATAATGAATTAATTTATTCTAATCTCTACAATTCATCTTATCTATACTGTAGTTGATAGTCGAAGTTTTTAAGAGAATATCAGCATTGTTTCTAAGAAAATTGGCTGCTTCTTTCAAAACAGTGACATCTACGATCAAGATATCCAACGTTTTCTTAACAATAGTTCTCGAATCCTCTATCAAGCTAGAAACTTCTTACGTCGTTAGTGGAAAACTATGACAACTCTGAGAAGATTCGTCTAACTTTACAAAACATATTTGTGTGGTACTGAAACTTATCTCATAGATGTAACTGGTGGAGGTTTTTGCCTACCGTTGCTGGTCATGGATCTCTTTATCAACCCGGACTGGCTAGTCAATCGATGTCAGCCAGTCAAAAATTCTATTGATCTTAACCAGCAAGTCTTCTGATCTCCATCGACTGGTATACTCGATTTTTGCCTATCGGAAGATTTAATTATGGCGAGAGACTTTATCCGCAGCTGAGTAGATCGATCTGACTCTATTGCATGAACTATCGCTTAGTTTTGAGTTAGAAGAAGTAACTTTTAAAAACCATACTTATGATAGTCGTATTTCCCGTCGTCTTAGCGCCAGATCTTGTTCCCAAAACAGAGCCGACAACGACTGCTCCGATTAGCGCAAGCGCGAATAAGATCATTGGAATGAAGAATCTCTTCTTGCGATACCAATGACGTCTTGAAGATGTTGGGATTAAAAGTTTCATCAATATCAGAACATATAATTAGATGAAAACAATAAGAGACTTACTTGTTTTCTGGGTAAAGACATGCACCTGAATACAGAAATACTTCAGTTCAAGATAAACAATGTAAAATGTTGAAATTACCTTCGAATGGAGGCTCCAGTAATATTTCTTTCGGTACTTTCTGTTTCAAATGAATAATGTGGAGATCAGATGCTGGATTGATTTTTGATTGTACTTCCATGTATGTTCCTGGCAGCAACACAACTTCATCTTCAGTTTCAAAATGTGAATGAGCGCGAATATTTCTGCCATTGCAGACTTCGATGGAGAAGAGGGTTCTCTCTCCAGTTGTGCCCAAATACAGATCGTCTTCTAGGACAGTGAGCATATTCGTGCAGGACGAGAAAGCCCACCAAATCACTGCAGCTCCAGGAAGAAAGTCGTCACTGATATTTAATCGAACTCCACGCCAGATTGTCTGCACAGATACACATGGTATTTTAGTCAAGGCAGTAAGAAGAAGTTTGAGGTAATAAAACCAAGGTTGTAAGTGTTCACGATCAAGTGTTTTTAGAGTATGATTGAGAATGGAATAGAGGCTGCCGTGTGCGCCAGTCCATTCCATGGTGTAGAGGCGAATCGAAGCTGATTCATCTCGAGTCAAACCATCATCTGGATGATCTGGAGTATTTATTAGTGCAGTGGAAGCATACTTCATTAAATCGTGAACAATATTGATCAATGGTTCGCAAGCTTCAATAAGTGGTAGAAGTGGCACTTGAGCATATCCAATGATAGGACCAAGAGTTTTTGGCTCTTTCTCACTTGGGACAAGTAGGCGGGTATTTATTCGCCGAGTGTCTAATGCGATATTTCCACTCATTTTGCTGAACTATTGCTTTTGTTACGAATGCTTGAATGTCGATCCTAGCCCGAAGATATGTTGTTTATTATCTGGAGCACGAAAAAAACCAATACATACAAAGAACTTGAATGAAACAAATCCTCTGATGTATATGGAGTCGTGAGAATATAAAAACGAGCTGAGCTACTGATATATAATGAGCACTCTACAGGAATCGGAGTAAGAGACGAACACCATCGTCCATTATCTCAACTTATCTCCAGAACCGATAACACGATATGAAGAGGTAGGTATGCAAGACATCGCCTTTTGTAATGCTTCTTGTTGTGATAATCATCCGTTCATACATTTATCAAATCCAGTCAGAGTTTGTTTTTTCTAACTAGATTCGCTGTTTAGCCAGAGTTAACAATCTCTCGTTATTGAATTTAAGTGGAATTTAATGAGTTCCTCAAAATACACTATATACAGTCCAAAACCAAAATGGTCAATGAAGATTGGGTATTAACACAGTGAAAAAATGTTGACACTAAAGTTACTTTTGTAAATAAGAACTGAACCTTTCCCGATAGTCGGATAATGTCATGAATACATGGATATGACTCAATGATACCAAAGGTTTTTATGCATTTATTTCAGTACTCATCTTAGTTAGAGACAAGGGGTGATTCAAAATGAATGATGGTCTCAGTATTTCATTAATATCTTGCTGGATTTTCCTAATAATCCAAGCTACAGTTTATTTCAAATTATTCGCATTTCCATTTCCTACAAGAATATATCAAACCTATTGCTCTAAAACCTGAAGAAAAAAATAGATAAGTAGTTGTAATCAAGGTTGTTCTTTATAGCGACGATTGAAGGGTGTTTTTTTTATTTTGGCTCTGCTAACGGCTGTTTACTTAACAATTTCAACATGGAGTAAACTCATGGAGTTTCTATCACTTTCTTGGTAAAAAGACCATTATGTTTCGATTTCAATGGTCGCGTTAGACGTGGCGTTGCTGAAAACGATATGTGGTAGTAATGATATTCTTTAGTTGATACATTTAGTTTAGGAATATGGATTCTAATGTGCCAAAAACATATTTTATTACTATTACGGATCGTTTTCATTAGCGGTGAGAATTATCCCGAACACTTTTGGGATAGAATTGAACCCATGACACTTTTATGCAAAACACATCGAGATCTGCTTGAAATAACTTACCGTATACTGCCTAATAATTATAGGATAAAATATCAATATATCAGGATTCTTGGTAATACTGCAGGAGATGAAACAAATTTAATTGAATCATCTCATAGCACTCCAGGCGTTCTACTCGAAACAAGAATCCAAGCTTTCGATGAAGTTGCTAGACACATCCGACTGAATATTATTCTAAACTTGATGCATCTTTATCTATGTATCCTCACTAACAAAGGAATACTCCAATATATGACGATATTTTCGCTTGATTGACGATTAGGTATCTCACGTTTATATGTAGTTGAAAATGAATCGCTGATTTTTTCCCGCCTATGTTTGTTTATGTGTGTAAATAGCGCATCCCTATTCATCATTTATGCAGAATACAAAAGGAGATACATCATGCTTTGGTGCGTATTCTGTTCTGTCGCAATGTTGATATTTGCTGTCATTTATTTTCTTTCATTCTTTGGGTTGTCGCTTCTCGTCACCCATGTGGCCTGTTATATTCATCTATTTCGTCGAACTACACCGAGCGACTGAACTGTGACGAAGTTTTGAGTCATTTCGAGGAAATGATGAAAACTTTGTGTGCTGCATGGAAATGATACTTGCTTCGCTTCATGTTTCATCGTGATTCCAGGAATCTTCAATTTTTGCATTAAAGCTACGCGAAGTTCGGCGCAGTGTAGCATAATAAGGGATCACACTATGATTCGCAGTGGCGCGTAATTTCACAAAAATTTAATATACATTTCAACGTATAAAATGCCATAGAACATGATATTAATCGTTAGGTAACAATAAAAATAGAAGGAATGCGAGAAAATCTTGATCAACCAGGGCTCCGTGTGGGACGGGATGGGACGAATTGGTTCTAATCGTCCCGTCCCATGGAATGACTCTCAGAAATTTTCTGTCCGGCCTGGGATGGGACGTTCTGTGGGACAAGGGGATATCATATAGAAGATCCCATCCGACAATACTTTTTTCATAAAGTACACATCATACATTCAGTGGTCAAATCGATCACGTCTATGTTACATTATCTTGTTTCACCATATACTTCCCAGCTTCCAACTTTGAGATTTACAAACGAAAACCACACTTCTTAATTTGTACCAACAATCGTTTTCTTAGGAAAGAGAGTACTGCTGTGAGCACAGAAAAACTAGAGAAAAAGAAAACAGTAACGATAGAAACATATTCTTATCATAAATCACTGTTTATTTTTCATGTTTTCTATCGAACGAATAAGTAGAATATTGTCAATTTGATCGGGATCTAATGTTGTTCGACGTTCATTGGTAAGGATGACTGAACTGCCTTTCGACAGCAGCTGATGATGTTGGTACACAATGTATTTCGCATACTAATTGTGATAGAACAGGAAAGAGATTTTGAAGTGTTCTCCAAAAATCTAGTGGACTATCGGTTTTGATGGAGAAAAGTAAGAAAGGTTTCATACATAAATTTTTCCATCCTATCCCATCCCATGGGACGAAATTTTTCTGAAAAACGTCCCATGGGATGCAATGGGATGGGATGGGATTGTCCCGTCCCACGCGGAGACCTGTGATCAACGATAAAGATATGATGTACATTCCTGCAAGTCGTCATGTTTGGATGATAATGTCAAACGAAATATGACTTTTGTTTTTAAAAGAAATTAAATCTGATGAGCGTAAGACAGGAGATATTTTTTAGCCCTCTTTTATCATCAGAACAGAGGAAGTTAAAAAAGTATCCTATGCGCACTCGTTCGTAATATGGAGTGGGGCGTAAGTGATACAACAAATGAAATAATGTTTCTCCTCTGCCAAAATCCAATGGACTGAGTGTTAATCAGTGATAGAGGAGTGTTTAACGTTTTTATTCATAAGAAAATGTTCCAGAATATTGCTTTGCACTATCAACATTGACTTCGGTTAGCGATTTGTAATCTTGTGCAGGTTTTGAGAAATATGAAGTGCGTTTTATGTAAAATTACCGGGTGTCCCATATTAAATGGCCGCGACTTGTGTTCCAGTTTTTGATTTCATAGAACATACTGATCGAGATCCCCGATATACCAAAAGATGCAGCGTCGAAAGCTCTACAAGATGCACTATTAAACATTTCTCCATTGTTTGGCTTTCATATTGAAAGCAAGCAGAAGTTTAAGAGGTCTTTTTAAGGGCGTGCGAAACATGACTTTCCACGTTGATCGATTCTGTTGTTAGTGATCAAGGGAACCGGCTATATTCAGAGTGCACTGATAAACATGATTGGTTAATTCTCTACATAGTGGCGTAGTTCATATTGCTTAATTCACTTTATGTCAATTCGTTGTATTTCCCTCTTGAATTCTTCGTTCAAGAGGTCATGGAGATAGTGATACTCATTGGATATTGGTAGTCCAATGAATTCGCGTTAAACAATCATTTTCCCCACTTTTCTTCGTTCAACAGAGAAGAGACGACCGAAACCACCCAAGCAAATCTTAAAAAGCCTCGGAGGGGTGCGGCGAGGGCTCGGAAATAATTTTAATCATAGTTCGCTCGTTCTGTCCAAATCCGCACCCCTCGAAATGTCCAACACCGAGTCGTCAGGAGTTTCGATCCCCTCGCATTTTTTCTCTCGACCACTCGATTTACATTCGAGCGCTCGGAACTCATCTGATTTATGATCATTTTACGGGAAGAAACTCATCGAATCTCTATTTTCGACTCCACGGTCTGCTTTGGAGTGCTCGAAAACGATCGGATTTCCGACCACTCGCTGAGAGAGTTAGTCTATTGCACGATTGCGGTAATTCGATCTGCTTTTCGAGCCTTCGAAACACATCGAATTTGCGACCACTCGACGAGAAGAAACTCATCGGACCCTTTTTTTGACTGCTCGACTTGTTATCGAGTGCTCGGAACTGGCCGAAAGTTCGACCACTCCGAAACAAAGACTTCATTTAAAAGATATTCACGGTAGTCCAATCCGCTCTCCGAGGACTCGGAACTTCGAGGGCTCTAAACGGTTGCCACATTCGACCCAAAGTTCGGTGGTCCGTATTTCTTGGCATTCCTTTTTCTGCTTCTCAAATATGTTTCACACTATTGCGCTAGATCTCGATATGACTTTCTGTTCTGAATCTAATTAGAAGCACTTTCTACAATGGTTGATTGTTGGAGTCTTAATTTAGAAGAGAGAGAATGTCTTATATCTTGAAAAAAAACTCAACCGAAATTATTAACACCAAAAATCAGCAAAATCATCTAAGTGCACTTCATCTCTACATGAGACATGTTTGCCAATTTAGAACATCAAGTTGTATTTAGATCAGCGCGTCGACGTAAGTTTTATAATCGTAAGTACATGTGTTCGAATCTCATCTTCCTCCTGTTCTGCATATATGTCCGATGAGTATCGAGGGCTCGAGATGATAGATGTGTGGACGTCAAAAATTTTTTTAGCGGGCCGATTTCGACTCCTCGAAACTCCCTGCGATGGGTACTTCGATGGGCATCGAAGGTGCAGATCGAGTGTTCGGAGTGACATTTTCCGATAGGTCGAGGGCTCGGTGATGGGTAATTCCATTTCGATTGGTATGGACCCATCGAAATGAAGTTGTCGAGATTTTCAAGCATCAGTCAGAGTGACCCCTCGAAAGAACCAATCGCCGAGTCATCGACCCATCGGAAAATGTCACTCCGAACACTCGATTTGAGCTTCCGATGGGCATCGGAAGCTCAGATCGACCGCTCGAAATACCCATCGGAAAACAGGTTGGGCATTTTGATTACAACTTCGAGTTTGTTTGAGATTCGCAGCGGAGATGAAGTCAAAAGACCTTCGAAAGGTGGTTATGCGAATGATTGATGAGGGATTAACATCAGTTCAAATTTCAAAACAGTTACGAAATGTCGTTAGTGAACGCACGATTAGGCGGTGGCAAAGTTTGTACGAATCAACCGGTGAAATCGATCTGAAATCACCCCCTGGAAGAACACGAATTGTACGAACGGCAACACTTATCAAGAAAGTGAAGGAACGATTGGTTTTGAAAGGTCGTCAAAGTGCGAGGCGTTTGGCAAAATCGTTAAATATTTCCAGAGGAACTATGTTTCGAATTATCAAAGATGATCTTCGTTTGCGTGCTTATCGCGTCACCACTCAACCGAGATTGAATGAAGATCAAAAACGAAGAAGAGTTTCTTTTGCTTATTGGGTGCGGAAAGAGCTACGGAAGGAGGATCATCGTAGGATCCTCTTTACTGACGAAAAATATTTTTCAATTGAAGGTGTTTTCAATCGTCAGAATGAGCGCATCTATGCTGTTAGTCGTCTGGTGGCAGATCGACAAGGTGGTGTTCAGGGCACGAGCAGCTATCCAAAGCGGATTATGGTATGATTGGGTGCTTGCCGAAATGGCCTCACATCTCCGATCATTTTCAAACCTGGTGAAACTTTATCGCATGAAAATTACATCGATGTGGTATTGCCACACGCGCGTTCAGAGGGTAAACGACTGTTAGGTGATGATTTCATATATCAACAAGATAACGCCAGACCGCACGTCCATCGCATGTCGTTGGCTTGGTGTGAAGAAAATCTACCTCATTTTATCAGTAGTAAAAGATGGCCGGCAAATAGTCCGGACCTAAATATGCTGGACTATCATGTTTGGGATGCTGTCGCCAACCAAATGCAGTGGCAAAATATTCATGATTATGATTCTTTGATTGATGAGATTGAACGAGCCATTCTCCGAGTACCACTTGATGGTCTCATTCATAGTGTTGACAATTGGTCACACCGAATTTTGACCGTCTTGAAAACGGACGGAGAATTCATTAAATGAAAAAATCATGCTGAATATGAAGCTGTTTTCATCATACCATGCTCTATGTTTCGTTTTCTTGTGAGATACATGGATAGCAAAGTCACAGAATAAAAAAGAAATTGATCAGAGTGAGCAATCATGTTTCGCACGCCCTTAAAAAGACCTCTTAAACTTCTGCTTGCTTTCAATATGAAAGCCAAACAATGGAGAAATGTTTAATAGTGCATCTTGTAGAGCTTTCGACGCTGCATCTTTTGGTATATCGGGGATCTCGATCAGTATGTTCTATGAAATCAAAAACTGGAACACAAGTCGCGGCCATTTAATATGGGACACCCGGTAATTCAATTAAAAATCCTCTTCTAAAGTCGATCGAAGTGAGCCTGTTTTTCTTCGGTAACAGATGGTATATTGATAAGTATTTACTCTCCAAACGCAAGTTGCCGACCACAGTATATACGATATTTTTGGACACCTGAAAAAGCCTGCAAATCTTTGTTGAAGTCAACATTGATAGTTCAAAGCAGTGTTTTTTTTAAACATTTTCATGTTAAATAAAGGCTTTGAACTCTCTATCAACAATAAAGGTATAGCCCATTGGATTTGAACAGAGCGGAAATGTCCATTTTTAATGATTAAAGTTATTTACGGCTTATTCTGTATTTTCTAGATGACCACAAACATTCTATCATTCGATTGACTTCTCCAGTTACATTGTTATCTTCTTGAATGTGATAGTCAATGAAGAAAATAAAAGAACCGCTAAAAAGACTTGTGAACATTCATTTGCAAATCGTACGGGTTCAATTCTCATTGAAGGATGAAGATTATGTATTCGCAAAATACTAAGTAATCGATTAGCTAGAGTAATTAGTAGATTTGGAGAAGCCTGGCAAGCTCCCTTTGTTGTTGAAACTGTGAAACTTCCAGAACCTATACGGAGTTTTATTATTGGTATAATTGCACAGTATAACTCTCATTATAGTTCGACTTCGAGCCAAATTATTTGAATAAAACGAGCGAGTTTCTTGCCACTCGAAAGAAATTTCAAACATCAGTCAAGATGTCTCATTCAACGAACAGTTGAGACTTGTTCGTTTTTCTCAATGTAGACATTTACGCGATACATGACGCGAAGGTTGTGCATGAGCCGTGGAACTATACTGCTCTGATTTATCTTTGTTCTCTATTGTGAAAGCTAATGTACAGCAACGACGAACAAAAAGATAACTAAACATTGGCCAATGCATTGATCTCAACACTCGTTAATTCTCTCGAATAAATTCTCATCTCATCGATTTTGCCTCGATATTGATCTGAAACTATTCGAGTTTCTGTATTGCTGCACCACACCATGGGATGAGTACACGCACCGACAGACATTATATTCCATGATCCACTGGCTATATGAGCATTACTTGAACTCGTCACGTTGACGCGTGTTCCGTTAATAAAGAGACGAAGTCCATTTGTGATCGAAAAGGTTGCGGCCACATGTGTCCATGTATTCAATGGCAAGATGGACGAGTTCGAGGCCACGTTGTAGAACGCTGCACCATTCCATGTCTGTGTCACAAGACAATTATTCTTATCGAAGCCGAGCATGGGCGACCACCAGTCATTATTGATAGAGAGAAACTGAATATGTGAAAACCTGAATATAACAACATTTTGTTCTCCTCAGTCAAGAAACAGTACCTGAATGATGGTTCCATTGGTTGCAAACGGATAGATCCACAGGGAAAACGAGTATGGATAATTACTTTGGCCGAGAAAGTAGAAACTTGACGTTTGAAAAAAAGAATAGTTCGAGTCGATAAGAAGAGCTTGATTGACTCGACCGTTGGCGTCGAATTGAACATTGGTTCCACTGCCATTTTTTATCTTGTTCGGACCTGAATCGATGAATGAATTGTCAAATTTATAGTAGGCTACGAGCGTCGCTTCGTCAAGAAGTTCGCTTGTATTCTTAATTCGTGCCACAACAATTAACTGGTCCATGTAAGCAAACGGATTGGGATATATATTCGTGTAAGGCGAGGCACCTATCCACATCTGACTTGCATTGCTCTGAAAGATACCCGTCGGTGAAAGTATTCCATCGAGCTGCCCATTCAGATAGACGCTTTGAGTAAGCGCAACTCGATCGTAGACATACGCCACATGATACCAGATGTTGTTCGTCAGAGAAGAGTTTCCCGAAATGTTGTTAATGTAAAGAGAAAAGAGGAGTTTACCATATCGCACGGTTAAATAGAGACATTTATCAATAACCTGACTTTCACAATGAGTGAACACTCCGAATTCGGACGAGATCAATGGAGCATTTGATAATAACTGGATCCATGTAGAAATTGTGAAACTGGTATCGACAAGTTTGAGCGAATAAGGAACGACAGAGTAACTCTTGTTCGCAAAGTAGGCAGCCATCCCATAACCGGAATAGCCCGGTGATATCCATTGGACGCTGCCGTTCGTCGATATTCCATTGTAAACACCGAAAGTGTCGTTGAGATCACCGTCAAGTGACCATTGAATGAACGGTGGCGGATTGGTACTATCTAAAGAGAACTAGCAACTGTGACATATCCAGTTCAGTATTTAAGATTAGAATTTTTCTGTTACTTAAACAGACATTGTACACTGTGCAATACAGGCCGAGTACATCACTTCGGCAAGAATTCAGTTCACTGCATGATGCCTCCGAATATCGTTGATTTTCACATTGAATTCCATTCCAGAATGAATGCGGTGGACAACAACATGTCCCGTTCGAACATGTCAAGTATCGATGTTGCTCACATTGCGAACAGGGCTGTCCGTACGCAACAAAGAACTGCGACGAAAAGCGAAGAGCATAAACACGAGAGGTTGAAACTGAAGGTATCATTGAACCCGTATTGATCGCACCCTCGAATAGACGACAAACACATGTTGACGAGTCGTAGTCAAATGTTCGACAGAGGTTGTTCAGATTGCACCCTGACAGACGAAAGCAAATTATTAATTGCCTTCCTAGTCAAAACGGAACTCATCTTCGATATTAGTCAATATCATCAGGAATTCTCACTTCATCTGATGGCGTCAAATTATTCATTGTATCACCGATTATTCTTCAACCTTTAGCTGAACACTTTAGCAACCTCTCTCCTATATCTCGATATTTTTACAGCTTCGACACCGAGTGCTTCTTCCAGGGACACAATCCAACTTTTTCCTGAAGCAAACTGACGTCTTCAACAGATTCACTATTTACTTCCATCAGATTCAACGATGCTCATTAGAAAATGACTCTTTTTCCTGAGTTAAATCGGTAATTAGATTCACAAGTAGTCAGTGTAGTTCGAAGAGGAATAAGAAATGAAAGATATGAGAACATGATACTAGCAGCTTTTTGGTATTCTAAGGTTACATTGACACTGAACACGAGGAAACGTATCAATCAGATCAAAACAAAAGAATTTCGCTCACTTGCGGCGCAGTCGAGAACAGCCGATGTGGAGAATGAGTCAAGTAGCTCGATCGGATGTGCTGGTTGAAATTGTTGGCCCCAATCGCTAAGTTCAATATCCGATTGAAGAAAAAGTTCATTCGCATCATATTCGCCCAGTTGGAGCAGTAATAATAACAACAATATTGTGCTGATCGCCATTCTTTCTTGATCGAGTGAGATATTGAATAATTCAGAGATAATGCAGTACAATTGAAGAATGAACATAGACGTGCACAATGATCTCTGTTATAGTGTCACTGACTGACGGGAAACCAATCAAATGACTCAAATGAAACTCTTTACAACTTTCTGCGAAGCAATCGTGTATTTTTTCTACCGTGAAAATCGTTTCTAACGTCACGACGACAGTTTTTCTTTCTTGTTAATAACTTGTTCCTCTTCAGTTCATGTGTTTTTCCTTGGTGGATGTTTCTCGTTTTGTTCTTGGCGGCCACTCTTAGAGCTATTATACAATTGTCTGCCCGTTGTGTTGCATGGGAGACCGAAAACCTATTGAATCGCTTGTGATCAATCCATTTTTGTTAGAAACAAAAAAGTCACTAAGGACAGGAAAAAATGCAAGTACTTTGTTCATTAACGATTTATCTTTGAACGGTGATCGCTGGTGTCAAATGCTTACACTGTTCGAATCTGGCTTTGTTTAACTTATTTTCTTGGTTATGACCGAATCCGAAAATGTCAGTTCGTTTCGAACTCTGCTTGCTACATTGTTGGTCAAATCTTGTTCTTAAAGGGAATAGTCTAAGTACCAATGGTAACGTGAATAATCAATATTTATCCTCTGCATTTTCTGAGATAAATCAGAAAAAACTTTGATCTTTACCCGAACATACAAGAGAGGGACATCAACATCCGATAGAATGTGATCCTAAGTTTCATCTTACAAGCTCCCTAGTGGCATGAATCCAACATGTCAATTGCATCGCTCAAATCGGAGTATTACAGAAGGAAGAACCGTACCTAAAGTGCCTATCATCAAGTGATCAAGTCTGCTGACGTGACATTCAATCATACGACTTATGCTCTGTTTGATTTGTCGTTCCCGACTCTCACAGAAGCCTCAGTGTAGGAAATGTACAGGTACGTAGCGAGGAATTTTCTCGTGATTGAGACCACAATGGTGAAAACAAAATTCGCTTTGTGAGATTTAGTTTCCCGTATCCTCTCAGGAGCCTTTCTCTCTAAGAGGAGGGATTGATCCTTCTTTCGTTTCTACTGTCTCCTTGCCTGCATCACTACTACTGTGGTATACTCTGCAAATATTAAAGAGTACCGAACTCGGCCAAACAATGTTTCATGCTCCGACCAGTATTTCATCTCAACGTTTTCACCTTTTATCTATGTTCTGTAAATATAAGCAGCAGATAAGGGTGATGCACATATAGAGGCTTTATAATAACTTTATCAATGTTATTTGACACAAACGATGGTGAAAAAAATCCTCATTACTGGTGCCTCTGGTCTCATTGGTGGTATACTAATTGAACATCTATCCAAGAACTCTAACTATGACATTTATGGTGTGGACAAACATATTGGATTATCGACACGTTTTCAACTTGAAAATACAACAGTATTAAAAGATCAACAACCAATCTTACCACCCAAAGAAAAATTTTATATATGTGATATCACCAATAAAAATCAACTTTCACGAATTATCCAAGATAATCAAATCAATGTTATTATTCATTTAGCGGCAGTTTTAGAAACCGAACCGGTTGAGAAAATAAATGAGATCAATTGTCATGGTACTAGCATCATATTTGATATAGCAACAAAACAAGAGCATGTTGAAATGGTTATCTACGCCAGTTCAGTCATGACTGTTTTTGGCTATTTAGAAAACGAACCATATTCAGCATTACCAAAAAATTCTCTACCGAAGCAAACATTAACAAAGATAACAGTCAATGATCCTCCGACGCCATCGCACTTCAATCCATCGTTTGAAGCATATTGTCAAAGTAAAATATCTGGCGAACAGCTAGCTAGACAATACTCATCAAACGATGCAATCAATGTTAAATTTATTTGCGCACGACTCGGTTGGATCAATACAACTGATGATATAACATGCGAGTTGTTTGATTGGTCAGATAAATCAATCTGGTGCAGCCATCGCGATTTGTGTCAATTTATCGATCGAGTATTAGAAAACCAATCGATGTTGAACAAGTTTCACATTTATTTCGTTTCTTCAAATAATGATTTTTGTTGGGTTGACATGGAGAACTGCAGAAAAGATTTGAATTATGTGCCTCTAGATGGTGCGAAATGGAATTAGACAGAAAAGAATATGTGGCTTGTACCATTGCTTGTTCGTATACTTTCAAGAATAAAGCATTAGTAAACACATCTGTTTTTTCAATATCATTCAAAATACATTTTTTCTGATTATTGGTGATAAGCTATGGATCTAGCAATGAAACAAAACTTTTGAGCATTTATCTTTATGAGTTAAGCGTCACAAACTAGTAGAAGTTTCGAGCTATTCGTGGTACAGACACGATCTCTAACCCTATGTTGCAAAGAAATAATGAAGGACCCGTTGGAATATTTCGATTGAACAGCGCTTTACTCTAATGTTCCGCTGCTTCTGAGTATGTCTAGATCGGATATCCTTTAGTCAACATGATGGCAAGCAGATACTCCTTCCAGTAAAACGACTCTATTGTGTTTCACATATTATTCTCTCACGGATTGCGCTGAAAGCTTTTTCTCAAGTGTTGATTTTTAATTTGTAGCAGTATGGAATAGATCAGAGAATCGTTCCTGAACTCATCGATGTCTCGATCTTTTTATATTACACTAAAAGCATTTCTGTATTTTTCAAATCTCTCAATCACATTTCACTATTTCAGCATACAAGATTTGATCTTTCAATTTCGGATCAGACTAGAAGAAGATCCTGTGCAATTTTGAGCAATAGATCGGATAGAAATATATCAATCGATCTTGAAGAAAATATTAGAAAACATATTGATTGCAAATCAAGTATATGATAATGGGTTTTTTTTTCGAAGAGGTATATCATTATCATTAGAACTAGTTTCTGAAAAAAATCTGTTGAATGTGATTTGTAAAAAAAAGAAAAAGAAAACAATACGCCTAGATGTGTAAGAACAGATACAAATGAATGTCTATAGGACTCTTGTACGTGTATTCGAAACACCGTATCTGTCTGATAATTGAACAAGTTGATGTTATATTGAAGCCATGACAGCTTCATCAAAAATGTTGAGAGCAACATCAACATTTTGTTTAGTGAGAATCAATGGCGGCGCCCACCGGATCACACTCACACCTCCACCACCAAATATTAGTAAGCCTCGATTGTAACAAGCAGTTTCGATTCGATCACGTAGTTCGGCTGTTGGTTTCATCGTTTGTTTTGATTCAACGATTTCTACTCCGATCATTAAACCGAGACCTCGAACGTCACCAATACAATCATATTTGTCTTGAAGTTTGAGCAAGCCATCCTTTAAATAATTTCCAACAATGCGTGCATTTTCCGTGAGGCCATTCTCCAGTAATTCAATTGTTTTTAATGCTGATGCAATGCAAACCGGATTTCCACCGAATGTTGAGGCATGTGACCCTGGTGGCCAATTCATGATATCTTTCCGAGCTACACAAACGCCAATTGGTAAACCAGAAGCAATACCTTTTGACGCACAAATTATATCTGGTTCTACATCATAATGTTCGGTGGCAAACATTTTTCCTGTTCGTCCCATCCCGCTATGAACCTCGTCAACAATTAAAAGAATGCCGTTTTCGTTACATATACGTCGCAGTTCTTTCAAAAAATTGGGTGGTGATGGAAAATAACCACCTTCTCCTTGTATAGCTTCGACAACAATTCCAGCAACATCTTCAGCTGGTGTGGTAGTTTTGAAAACAAAGTTTTCAATGTAGTTAATGACTGCTGTTGCTGCACTTTCATCATCAGTTACACCAGCAAAAGGTGAACGGAGCTTGTTGGGATAGGGAACATGGACAACGTCTAATACTTGACGCATATAACCAACTTGATGAATTTTTTTGGACGCAGTTAGTGACAGCGTAGCAAGACTTCGGCCATGAAACGAGCCCATAAATGAAATGAACTTTTGCCGTTTTGTATGATAAATGGCCAGTTTCAATGCTGTCTCAACTGCTTCAGCACCTGAATTAGCAAAATATGTTCTTGTCGGTGATTTTATTGGAACTAATTCATCAAGTTTCTTGGCTAATGCGGGCAAGTGACGATAATAATAATTTGTTCCACACATATGAATCAATGTTTGTGTTTGCTGTGTAATTGCTTTGACAACCTCAGGGTGACAATGACCAGTTGAACAGACGGCTATTCCTGCATTACAATCCATAAATACATTACCGTCCGTATCTTCAACCCAAACACCGTAACCTTTTTCGACAACCAGTTTGTATGGGTAGCGATTAAAAGATGATGTCACGTATTCTGTATCTTCTTCAATGATTTGTTTTGCTTTTGGACCGGGTAATTCGGTTTTGATTATTGGTTTTTGTAACATTGCTGTTATTCTGTCACGATATCGTTGTTATAAACACTTTCAGTCAACCAATGTTCTGTGACCCAACTAGTGGTGTTTTATATAGAATCAACAAACAAAAGATACACTTCATTTTTGCTATATTTACTTCTTATCAGTAGATAAAACCCTTCGAAGAAAAAGAAAGCAAAGAATCAAATAAAATGGTTTGTTACGAAGCATGATGCGACCTACGTACCTTGAAAAGAAACCAATTGGAAAAAGGATAGGCCAATATAAATAACATACTTTACATGTGCATCGCAAGGCACTCGTACGAAAGTGTCTCTTGCAGAAGCCTCATCAAAAACTGATTTCCTAATCGAAATGATGAAAAGCAATACAGATGTGCTCTTATCAGCAAAATTTTTCGAACGGGTTTTCTGAAAAAGGTTTTTCACGAGCTCTTTGGAAAACAAGACCATGTAGAAAAGTATTTGAATAGGGTCCTATTGTTTTTTATGGGTTTACAATTCCATTGATTGTCATCATGTCTCTTCACTTCTTTTCACTGTTAGTCACATGTCTACATATATGCGGCTCACAAGTGACACACTTCAAGTCACAAATAGTCACGCACTGGTTTCTGCTTTTTCGTTCGCAGTGGTCATAGAATGACGCAGTAAGCGAGTGACTGCATCTCTATTGTTCACTTCGAACATATAACTTGTGCTTTTCCAATGTCTCCATCTGACTCGGATTTCTATGAAACTACAACCAGTAGATAAAACTCATTCTTAGATGAAAAATGTCTGTCATTGAAATATCGTCTTAGATCTTCTCAGCGTTATTTTCTCCATGTTTCTGTCTATTTGAGTATATGTTAAGGTTTTTTTGTTGATTCCCTTGATTGGAATAGATGAGATGATTGTTACACCTAAATCTGATTGGTAGCATTCTTATTCATGTTCGAGGTAGGCACATGACGTTTTTTTAGTGACAAGGTCTTTCAGTTCGATGAGTAGAGATTCTTGACAACACAGATAGCTCTTCCAGTGAAGTGACTTGTCATGCGATGTGTACACAGGACTTTCTTACTAAGAGATACTTTCATCCAGCGAACTTTTTTTTTCGCATGCGTTGTGGAAATTTGTATTTTAATCCAGAGACGAAGAGTTGTCATACTAAATCGAGCTTATAAAGAGACAAGAAAAAGAGAAGCTTGCATTGAATTCATGATTCACTGGTTCTCCCGATGGTTAATTTACAAGTTGGTTTTCAACTGCTAAGAATTGTCAGTCCCGTGATAATTCTCTTCGGTACTGTGAGTAATTCGTTAAACATTGTGATTCTCACTCGACGAACTTTCCGTTCTCATGCTTGTTCAAAATATTTTCTTGTAATGGCCATCAATAATATGTTGTTCTCAAGCGTCGTTCTGACTTATTGACTCCTGGTGAAGGGTTATCAGATTGATCTAAGTATTGGATCATTGATTCAATGCAAAATAGTGATGTATTTAACCAACTTGTGCACGTTCATTTCCCCATATTTTATTGTTCTGGCTTCAATTGATCGTTTTTGCGGCAGTTCAATCATCGCTCGCGTACGAAAATAGAGTAGTGTCCGTGTGGCCTATTGGGTGATTGTCATAACAATCATTGTCTTTGCTCTTTTCTTCATTCCTTTTATAATTTATTCGGACATTCGCCTTGACGATGGTTTTGGATGTAGTTTTCGAACGTACAGTTTCTCGCAAAAAACTTATCTGACTATAGAAATCGTTCTTTTTGTTGGCATTGCTCCTTTGCTGATGATTGTCTTCGGTCTCTTGACTATTTCCAACACTCATCAGATGAGAGTAGTTCGAATAGCTCGCCATCGTCGTACTGAGCGTCAACAGGCTCGAATGCTTTTGCTTCAAGAGATGGCTCGAAACCGAATCGGTAATGGTAACAATCAAATTCATGCTGTAGCTGTGCCACTTTCCATAATTCGACAGCGACATCATTGAAATGTATTCAAGACTTGGATTTGTATGGTCTCTATTTTGCAATCTAGCGCAAGTGATTGGATGTTAAATCAATGGAGAACCTCAAATGAAGCTATCATCAGCACGTTGTCACTAAAAAAGAAGATGCAAAATTATCGACTTTCTACGAAGCATTGCCAAAAACGACTTCGTAGAATATTCTATCAAAAGCAGAGTTAAGATAGCTAAAACGTCCATTCTGTCAGAATTCCCACGAGACTGGAAGAAGTGCTGCAGAAAATGTTCGATGTTTATCAAAAAGTCCGAAACTTTTGAAAGAAGAAAGCTTCCGGCTGGTCCTATGCCAAAACAACGAAGAATCTCTAGAAATTTCTTCTTAGTCGATTTTGATTTTTCTCTCAGTCGAGATCAGTGATTGATAAGATCTATTTGGTCTGTTAACGAATCCAGATTCGAATATTGTGTAAGTGAAGTGAATCACGTGTGATACAGCAGGTAGACGGTAAACAACGTTGTAACCAAATGAGAAATTCATCAGTTTGATAGGAAAGCGATCGATTGTCCCAATTGTCATCTTGACATCCAACTTTGAACGCGCGAAGATTGACCATCTGATCAACGAAATCCAGCACACTCGAACAATTTTCGACGTTAATTGCCAGTACTCGACACTGCACGCCTAACGGCGAGTGAATCAATGCAGCACATTGCTCTTCCGTAAACCAACGACAATAGCCTTGCAGATCGAGTCGATGAATTGATACACTCGTATTTTGAACGAGTGGTGTGTCGATGGACAACCACAAGTCGATCGTCAACGTGTGGAGATTTGTTGCTCGGTCAAGCAAAGCTTGTAGCTGAGCTTGAGCATCATCACCGTAGCACATGGAGACATTCAGTGTCTGCAATCGATCACATTTTGGGATCACCGCCCAAAAGTTATCACTGATGGGGAATCCGACGGATAAGTGACGAAGATCAGGAAAACGAATCTGCTGCAATAGGATGTCTTCAGCAAAGGAAGCTCCACAGTGAAGTCGACGAACTCGACGAGATGAACAATGATCAACATTCTGCGGACAAGTCGATTTCGATACGAGAACATATTCGAGAACAAAGTCGCCAAATGGATATGGCACAGTGTAAACAGAGATGAAGTTGTATGTCTCGGCCAAGTTCCAATCACATCGAACAAACCAACGATGTTCTTCCAGCCAAAATCGACTTCGAAATGAGTTCAACAATTCATCCAGTTGCTGCTCGCCTTGATCAACATCACCAAGTTCAAATTGCATCTTCAACCGAAACACTTGTAGGCGAGGCAAACATTCACCGAGAATCTCTTCCCAATGATAACCAGTGATGCATACGCCATCGATCTCGATTGTCAATCGCCGTAAATTGAACATGTTTTGCAAAAGGTTTCTTATTGTCTGCGGTTCTGTTGTAACAAAATAAACCTTCAATGAACTTATCAACGAAACATCGGATTCAAATTTCACATCATCAGAACCAAGATCGAGTATCACATCCAAATATCGAAGACGAGCTGTACATGCTAACAGAACAACGAAATCGCTCAAGTTCAATGACACATGTCTTATAGATAAATTACATAGAGATGACGAAGTTCTTGTCGGCACTGGAAAATTATCTGCACTTTGGAAATTCACATCGAGATTACAATAGAGCAGTTGAGGTAAACTCCAAATGCTGTTGACGAACGAAAGAGTATCGTCTTCTTTCTCGAACAGGACGTCACACTGGCTGATGTTTAGTTGAATCAGATTAGTTAAAGATTGCCATTCGAATGCCATTCGCTTGGCCAGCTCGACCGAACGAATGTAACATACTGAGAGTGCTCGAAGATGAGTCATTTTATCAAGAGTGATGCCGTACGAGAAGAAATGTTCGATTTGTTGCGGGGTTGCGTCATCATTCGACAGTCGAAGTGAAATAGTTCGACCAGCAATCGATTCAAAATATTCTTGACACATCTCATCAAAATCATGTTTCGACATGGATTCAAAGTCCAGGTGATACCCTCGAAAATGAGTGAACAGGAGTGTGTCAAAACGATTATTCAGACCACGAAATGCGCGCAGAAGATCAATCGTTGTGACAAACTCAAAGAGATCCAGGAACAGTTCATTTGCCAATGATTCCAGCTTCATTTTTGTCATGTCGTTGAAAATTAATCGTGCTATCATCAAATACTATCTGTGACATATCATCTGGAGAGTCTCTCACAAAGTGCGGGACTCAAAACCATGTCGAGTCAATAACAACAAACGCGTTTGCTTCGTTTAGAAGAAAAAACAGAACAGACCGAAGATCCGTGTTGAGTTGCGTTTTTTTTACGTGCACAGAATATAAATACTATCTCTCTTTTATCACAGAAACCAACAGACAAGAAAAAAACGCAAGAGTTGCTTTTTCTTCTTTCCCCTCAGCACTTCATAGCATTATGTTTGCCTTATCTTTTCAATCCTAAACATTTTATAGATGCATTGGAGTTACGAAAGTTTTCATGTTAAAATAAGTACATCGCATTCGTGTTATTACTCAGACTGCGGACACCCTGTATCCAATATCTTTCCAGCACAGTGGGATCCGAAGCTTGGAATTCACGTGACTTGAAGTCGCGGC
>JADMIO011374050.1_pt1 | contig 57823 bp, 42 predicted proteins | sample 8958161 | NCBI WGS metagenome assembly JADMIO01 (sample SAMN16585339, study PRJNA669376) | soil metagenome | isolation source: Crop rotation soil | place: USA: Cullars Rotation, Alabama | collected 2011 | reverse complement strand
GCCGCGACTTCAAGTCACGTGAATTCCAAGCTTCGGATCCCACTGTGCTGGAAAGTACCGATGGGACGGATACGACCAAGGTGACCAATACCCAGGCAAAGCGCGCTCCCCGGTTTGTGTTTGAGGCGGTGCAGGCCAGCTCGGCCCAGCGGCGCCTGGCGGAGAATGTCGCGGAGGGGACGACGGGCATCGCCCGGCAATACCTGGGCGGGACCATCCCATGGTTCACCAAGCTGATCCAGGCGGCGCAGGATCCCAACCTGAGCGATGCCCAGCTGATCGCGCTGCTGGAAGCGAAGGCCTCCAACGTCGCGGACGAGCTGCTGCCGCTCCTGGATGACGCGAGCCTGGCGGCCTCTATGGAGGCAAATATGGGCGCGGCCGTCGTGAACGGCGCGGTGAGCGGCTGGCTCGCCCGGCAGAAGAAAGGGGGTCGGCCGTGATTGCCCTCACGCTCAATTCCCACGGTTTCGTGACGCGTTTGACCGCCCTCAGCCGGCAGCTGGGCCGTCCTCAAGAACTGGCAGCCGTGCTGGGCCGCGAGGCGGTCAACGTGCTCAAGGCGCATTTCCGGAACAAGGACCGGACCGAGCCCAATGCCCTGGGCGGTGAGCGCACGCACTTCTGGCGGGCGGTCATGGGCAGTGTCCAATCGCCGGTCATTGCCGGCGACGGTAGCCGGATCTCGGTCTCGATCAATCATCCGGCGATCGCGCAGAAGGTGTTCGGCGGGCGGATCGTCGCCAAGCGCGGGTGGTACCTGACGCAACCGGTATCACCAGAGGCGCATGGCCGCACGGTGGCCACCTTTGAGCGGGAGACCGGCAAGAAGCTGTTCAAGATCACGATCGGCGGCACGAAGGACAACCCCTTCGCCGATGCCGTCCTGGCGGCGGCCCGCGGTGGCGGCATCCAGGTCGAGTACCTCCTGCGCCATGAAGTCAACCAGTGGCCGGATCCCACCGCGCTGCCGTCCCAGGCGGATCTGGAGGGGGCACTACTGGCCCGGGGGGAGAAGTGGACGGCACGCCAGGTGGCCCTGGCCGGAGGAGACAGGAGACAGGAGACAGGAGACAGGAGCCCATGAATACCCCCTGCAACAAGGTCTGTTATCACGACAAGCGGGCGGCGCGCTCGGCCATCAACCTGGCCATGCGCCGGCGGCGCAATCGTCCCAAGGCACTGCGGATGTATTGGTGCGGGCCGTGTTATGCCTGGCATCTGACGCACACGGCGCTCAAAGGCGCGGGAGCCAGGAGTCAGGAGCGAGGAGTCAGGAGGGAGCAACAGAATGCGCTGCGCGCGGCGGCGGCGGCGGATCCAGCCGCCTGCTCCTGCCGGATGGCGATGGCCTCGGTGGAAGCCGATGCGGCGGGCGGGCTGCCGGCGGAGATCATGTGGATGCCAGGTGGCACGCACACGATCAATGCCACCCGCAACGGCAAGCCGACGCGGCTGACGGTGCAGGTGGACCGCCAGACGGCGGCCACGATGCAGCAGGCCCTCGGCCGGCACCTGGCCGCGAGCGCGCACCGTCCCTATCTCGACCTCAACCACGATGATGCCGAGGCCAGTGGCTGGGTGACCGGTTTCGCCTGGCGGGATGGCGACCTGCCAGGCGTCTACGCCAGCGTGTCCTGGAGCGAGGCCGGACGGGCCGCGATCACCGGCCGCACCTACCGCGCCTTCTCGCCGCAGTTTTATCCCGACAAATCCAATCCCGCCCGGGTGGTGGGAGCTCCCCTCAACATGGGGGGCCTGGTCAATGATCCCGCCTTCAAGGCGGTGGCACCCCTTTTCGCCAAGCGCGCTTCCGCGTCGGCGAGCAACCACAAAAACGACCCCATGAAAAAACACAAAAATCTGCTCGCGCTGCTGGCCACCATTTCCGGCCTGCAGACGGAGCGCAGCACGCTGGCCGCGAAGGCCAGTCCCACCGACGCCGACAAGGCCGCCATCACGGCCAAGGACGGCGAAATCACCACCAAGCTCGCGGAGGCCAAGACGCTCCAGGGCGAAGTGGAGGCCGAGCTCGCCGCGGCGAGTGCCGGCGCGGATCACGAGGCGCAGCTCGCGGCCAAGGATGCCGAGATCGAGCTGCTCCAGGCCCAGGCCAAAGTGGACAAGGCCGAGCGCGATCGCCTGCAGGGCGAATCGGTCACCGCGAAGCGTGCGAACGCCGAGCGCCAGGTGGAGGAGCTCGGCGCCGGCCGGATCCCGCCCAAGAACGACATCCTGAAGAAGTTCTGGGTGGACCAGTTCATGGCCGATGCGGTGGCCGCGAAAGCCGCCCTGGAGGCGGTGCCCCTCAACCCGGCGCTGCGTACCGTGGTCAAGGCCTCGGCCGCCGGCGGGGCGGTGCTGGACTTCCAGCCGGGCGCCGAGGGCGACGTGGTGGCCGCGCTCGAACATTACGCCGGCCTCTTCAGTTGCGGGAAGGGCCGCGCCGATGTCGCGGCGACGGCGCAGAGCATCATCGCGGCGAAGTTCTTCCACAAGGACCTGCTGCCGCGCGCCAACAAGGGCTGCGACTTCGTGAACGAGATCGCGGCGATCCGCGCCAAGCTGGCGAACGATGCCTACCCGGTGCGGGCGGCGAATTCCCTGGGGACGCTGATCGGGGTGCTGACCCTGCAGCGGAGCCTGGAATTCCTGCACCTCAACTTCCCGATCCTCAACCGGATCTCGACCGACTTCTCCGGCGAGGGCGCGAAGTGGCTGCAGACGATCTACACGCGGATCAAGGGCACGCTGCAGGCCTACGATTACGACGTGGGCGGGGCGGGCACCGGCTACAAGCGGAGCCAGAACGTGACGACCACGGACGTGCCGGTGGTCATCAACAAGCACAAGAACGTGCCGGTGCTCTTCGGCGTCGAGGAGCTGGCGAAAACGATGCGGAACCTCTTCGGGGAACAAGACGAACCGATGAACTATGCCATCGGGAAGGTCCTGGTCGAGGAGCTCTACGCACTCCTGACCGCGGCGAACTTCAGCTACGGCACCGCGGCCGGCCTCGCGGCCTTTGATCGCACCGTCCTGGTGGCGATGGCCAACGTGATGAATCCCCGGGGCGTCCCCGACCAGGGTCGCACGCTGCTGCTCAACTCGAACTACTTCGGGAAGCTCTCCCTGGATCCGGCGATCACGGCGCTGGCCCAGTTCCAGGACAAGAGCCTCATCACGACGCGCACCCTGCCGGCGGTCCATGGCTTCACGCCGGTGGAGGCGCCGAACATCGCGGCCGCGGCTCAGACCGCCACCGATCACATCGTGGGCGCCGGCTTCCGGCCTTCCGCCCTGGCGATGGCCACCCGCGTGCCCGGCGACTACACGAACGCCCTGCCTGGGATCCCCAGCACGGCCATGGTGCAGATCGTCACCAATCCCAATACCGGCATCAGCGTCATGCTGGTCCAGGAGCTGGATCACACCCTCGGCGCCGCGATGGCGGACGTCCGGATCATGTACGGCGCGGCCAAGGGCCAGGATGCCGCGCTGCAGCTGCTCACCAGCCAGTAAACCCCAAGAAAGTCCCGAGTCCCGAGTCCCGAGTCCGAAGTCCCGAGTCAATACCTCATCCCCATGAAAAAACTCCGAAACCTCCTGGGCGGCCTGGTCCTTATCCTCGCCGCCTCACTGCCGGTCCGCGCCCAGTTCTACGGCGAGACGGCCAGCATCACGAACTTCTTCGCGGCCACGACCACCAACACGGTGACGACGGCCGTGATCGATGTCACCCGCTGGGACGAGTTCACCATCCAGCCCGTCTTCAAGCTCGACGGCGCGGGAACCACCGCCTGTGTCTTCACCCTCAAGAAGTCGGTGGACGGCGTGAACTACGTGGCCGACTCGACGATCAGCGTCACGCCGGCCGGTACCGCCACGGTGAGCGCCGCAGCCTCGGTCACGGCCGGGTCCTTTCCCTACTACCAGATCACCCAGGTCTCCAACCCGAACAGCGCGGGCATGACCAACCTGGTCATCAACATCGGCAAGAAGAACGCGCTGAAGAAGTACGCGCCCTGAACGGCCGTCTTTGCTCAACGCCACGAACCACGAACCACATCCATCGCCATGCCCAAAGTCATCAAACGCGTCTACCCCGTGAAGGGGGAGCCCCACTACGTCAACGAGGTGGTCGACGACGGCGCCCCCGCGCCTTCCGACAAACCTCCCACCCTCGCCGAGATCGATCAGCAGCTCGCCTACCTGCAGAGGCTGCGTGACCAAACCGCCGCTCCGGGCGCGGAGCGCGGAGCGCCGAGCGCGGAACAACAGCAGCAACAGCAGCCGGCAAACAAAGGCTGAGCCCAACACCTGGCGGCGGCCGGTGCATCTGCCGGCCGCCGCCTCCCCCACTCGTAACTCGTAACTCGTAACTCACCGTGCCTTATCCGCCCTTCACCGAGACCGATCTGCTCCTGGGCGATCGCGCGCTCGATGACCTGCACGCGGCGCGCCTCAACAAGGGGCTCACGCAGCCCCTGCAGGACGTCATCGACGGGGCGGTCGCCACGGTGCAGCGCTACACGGCCCGCTACCGGCTCGGCGACGATCATTTCCGCAAGCTGGTGCGGGCGCTCGCGATCCAGGAAGCGATGAGCTTTCCGGGCATGGGCGTGCCGCCGGCCATCAAGGACGCGGGTGATCGCGCCATGTCGGAATTGAAAGACATCCTGGGCAACAAGTTTGCCGATGTCCTGGAACCGGCGCCGGCCGACTCGGCGCCGGCAGTCGAGCCGCGCGGGGCCTTCGGCAGCCAGACCAAGATCGTCACCTGGGGAGATCCGAACGAATGAGCCATTCCACCTTTCTTTCCATGCGAGCACTCACCGACGCGCTCGTGGCCAAGCTCAAGGCGATCCGCTGGAATGCGGAGGCCGCCTTTGACCAGGTGACGCCCTTCGATGTGACGGACCTGGAGCTCGCCATTCAGGAGCTGGCCGCGACCGGCAACCGGGTGTGCCTGGTCGTCATCCATTCGGAGCAGTTCGAGCATGAGGTTTCGGGCCATGATCTGCATATCACGCACAGCGTGCCGATCACGCTGCTCCTGGCGGACAAGAATTTCAGCGATCGCCAGAGCGCCTTCTTCGGCGATCAACGCACCGCCGGCGCCCTGACCCTCCGTGACCTGGTCCTCGGCCTCGATCCCCGGGGCAACCCCAACTTCCTAGGCAAGCTCACCGCGCAGACCTACGTCGCACCGACCAACGGCATGCCCTTCATCGTCAACCAGGAGCTGCGCGACAAGCTCTCCGGCTTCGGCGTGTGGTCGCTGAGCTGCGACGTGATCGGCGGCGCCCAGCAAATGCCCCTCGGGGACGCTCCCATTGTCTGAACCCATGAACCACCCATTTGAGCGCGGAGCGGGGAACGCGGAGCGCGGAGCGCGGAACATGAAGCCTCGGTGAACATCCCATTTTCTGCCCGATGAACCATCTCCTAGCACTGCTCGCCCTCGTTTCAAGCCTCTCACTCGCCATGCCCACTCTTAACGCTACTTTCATTGACGGACGCGGAAACGCCCGAACCGGCAGCGTCATCCTGCGACCGCTCTCCACGCCCCAGGTCGATGGGGCCCGACTCATCGGCAGCGGGGACGTGACCGAGCCCCTCGATGGGACCGGGAGCATCAGCGTTGTGCTCTCACCGGGGCGGTGGCGCCTGGTCACGGCCTGGGACCGGCCGATCGAGCTCCTGCTGCCGAATGACGAGGACGAGCATGACCTGGCAGACGTGGCTCCCTTGACGCCGGTCGGGGTGAGCAGCTCGCGCGTGCTCTACTACGGCATCAGCACCGACGAGATCCTGGATGCGAGCGGGATCCTCGCGCTCAGCTCCGTGAGCCGGAGCAGCCTGGCGGGGACGTTCGTGTTCCCGACCGGGGAGGGATTTTACTATTTCGCGCTGCCGGACGGCTTCGGATCTCCGGCCGCGGGCACGGGCTTCATGCTCGGCGCCTTCCCGGTGGACATGGCCAGCGGCGGCGCCTTCACCGCAACGGAGAACGGGTGGAGCTACCTGCCGATCAGCGTCGGGGGCGCCGCCTACCGGCTGTACCGCACCACCAGCCCGCAGGGCGATGCCCAGTCGATCAACGTCCAGTAAATCCCGCCCATGAAAGCCCTTAAAGAGGTCCCGGGTCCCGGGTCCAAGGTCCGAAGTCTCAAACCCATGAAATCCCTGTTGCTCTTTCTTGCCTTGTTCGCCGCCTCGCTTGCGCGGGCGGTGGTGCCGATCACCGGCCCGCTCGGCCCGACGTTTTCCGGTGCGGTCTATCCGACGCACGACGCGCAGTTTGGCAAGGGCGGACTGTTGTATTGGACTAACCGCCTAACGGTGCCGACGCCGCGGCGGGCGGGTGGCATGATGGTGTACCAGACGAGTGATAGCACCTTCTGGCGGTTGGGGGATGATGTCAGCACCTGGACTCAGGTGTATTTGCCGGCCACGGACGTGGAGGCGCTGAAGGCGTCACTCGTGCAGCTGGGCAGCGCCACAAACGACCTGGCGGCCGCCCAGGCGGTGACAAATGCCGCCCTAAGTTCCGCGCTGGTGGCCACGAATGCGGCGCTGGTGGCGGCCCAGTCGGCGGCCAGTGCGGCCCAATCGGCGGCCCTGGTCGCCACGAACTCCGCCCTGGTCGCATCCCAGGCCGCGGCCAGTGCGGCCCAGACGGCCGCCCTGGTCGCGACCAACAACCTGCTGCAGTCGGCCATGACCGCCGGACTGCTTCCCAAGTGGGCCCAGCCCTTCCAGCCTAGCGCGAGCGGCCTCACCCTGACGATCGGCCCCGGCGTTTACACGGACGCCGCCGGCAATGCCTACACCTTCGCCGGCGCCTCGACCAACCTGGTCGATCCCCAGCTGGTGCGCGGGATCAGCTCGTACACCAACCACATCTACCTCATCAACGGGCGGCTGGTGCCCTTCTCGCGCGGCATCCATCGCGGTGGGATCTACCTCGGCGCCTTCGTCAGCACCCACACGGCCATCACCAGCCTGAATCAGCCGACCAGCTTCAATTTCAAGAAGTCGCGGCTCACCCGCTGGCTGCCCAAGCAGATCATCGGGCTGCTCACCCGCGTGTTTGGCATCGGCGATTCCATCCAGGCCGGCTCCTCCGCCAGCAACGGCAGCAACTGGTTCGCCCTCTGCTTCAACTCCAGCTACTCCGCTTATGGATTCAACGTCCGGAACGTCGCGAACGTCACGACCGCCAATTACGGGACGCCCGGGGCCAGCGTGCTGGCGGGACTGGCGTTCACCGGCGACCTGATCGCCGCGACGAAAACCGGCGTGGGCGTCTTCCCCTCGGCGGCCGCGCACCGCACGCCGGCGAACAACGCCCTGGATACCGTGAACCAGAAAGTCATGGGCCAGGGCAAGCAATGGAACCTCCTCCCGGACCTGTGCGCCTTTGGCTACGGCAACACCTACGCCGCCGGTGATGCCAACCAGGCCGCGGTGCAGACCGAGACCGCCCTCCGGCGCCTCCGCTGGCGCGGCTGCGACACGGTGCTGCACACGGAGCAGCCGTTCTACGGGAACGGCTACACCAACGCGCCCACCGGCTGGACCCTCAACGCGGACGCGGCGCGGATCCGGACCATTGCCGACGCCACCGGGTCGGAGCTGGTCGATACGTATGGGGCCCTGCAATGGCAGGTCGATGCGGGCAACGCGGACACCTTTTACAACCCCGACAGAACGCATCCCAACGATGCGGGTCACAACGTCTGGGCGTTCCTGATGAACTCCGTGATCGATCCGGTGGAAACGCGGGATTACGAGACAGTCACGCCGGGCGTCCGCAGCCAGTACTACAGCGGGACCAACTACAACCAGATCGGTTCCGGGCTGGATCTCTACATGGACTATGCCGCGGTCAGCGGCACCGGCACCAACGGGGGCGACCCGGTCAGCAGCTCGCTCAACCTGAACACGATCTGCACCGGCGCCGCGACGACGAACAACGTCTACAACCTCTCGGTCTCCAACAAATGGCACCTCATGCACGGCGGCTGCCTCAGCGCCTACCTCGTCACGTCGCTGCCGAGTGGGCAGTCGGCGAACTGCCACCTGGAGGACCAGTTTGGGACGCAGCTGGGGGCCAGCTTCCAGGTCTTCGGCGGCTTCGGCCAGCAGTACACCAAAATGCTCCTCACGAGCGATCTCTCGACCAATACCGCCACGCTGTTGGAGCGGGGGAACAACCCGAACCGGCTGCCGGTCTACGCCTTTGACGAATTCCTGATGGTCGATTCGCTGAGCGGCGGGGCGACGGTGCTGCCGTGCGTCTCGGCCATGTTCGAGACGCCGATCCGCAAGAGCATCAACGTGCAGCAATGGGGGCTGACTGGCACCTGGGCTTCGGAGCTCAGCTCCGGCACGCACGAGACCACGATCCCGGTCTGGTACACGGACGCGCTCAACTCCCAGTTCGCGACCAGCTTCACCGGCGACATGCTGGAAATGTGGATGGTGTGGGGCAGTGCCGCGGGCAAGCACACCATCGTCCTGGACGGCGAGACGGTCGCGAACACGGCGATCCTGGGTACCCGGTCCGGAGCCGGTTACATCTACCATTTATACCTCCAGCAGGGGAACAGCCCCTACAACACCACCACGCAGAAGGGCTACCACGTCGCGCCGGGCACCAAAAACGTGGGGATCAAGCTCGCCGAGGTGGGCACGTCGCCGGTCACGGCCAACCGCTCCTTTCAGATCCTCGCCGTGAATGAGCTGATCTTCGACCTGCTGCCGATGATCCGATTCACCGATCTGTTCGCCCCGTTTTCGTTCCGTTCCAAAACCACATCCCCATCACCATGACACTCAAACTCAAGCTCCTCAAAGCTCACAGGCACGACGGCATCGATTATTCACCGGGCCAGACCCTCACCCTCGATCCGGAGGATGCCGGTCATCGCTTCATCGCCGACTCGCTCACCCAGGCGCCCGCGGGCAAGACGCCCGTGGCGGAACGGATGCCGGAGGAATCGGCTGCCGCTCCCGTCCCGGGTGCCGGGTCCAAGGTCCCAGGTCAGAAAACCACGCCCGCACCTCTCCAGGGCTGATCCGTCAACCGCAACTCAAACCCGTCACTGTCACTCCTAACTTGCAACGAATCCTATGTCTGCCACTCAACCTAATCTCGGCCAGGCCGCGCTGAAGCGCCGGAGCCTGACCAAACTCATCTTCTATCCGCCCGCCACCCCGACGGTGGGCATGGAAGCCGGCAACATCCCCAAGTGGAGCCGGAACGACAAACGCGAACGCGCGCAGAGCATGAGCAACGATCTCACGGCCGTGGCCGTGGTGGTCGCCCGCGAAGACGTCCATACTCTGGCATACGGGTATAAGTTCGATCTCGATGAGTGGACCGACTTGGTGCAGCTGCTCCTCTCGAACTCGCTCAGCGCGCAGAGTGCGCTGACCCAGACCGTCGCCAGCGGGGCCACCACCACCATCACGGGCGCGCTCCCGGGGCGGACCTATGACCTGGGCAAGCGCTCGGTCAGCAGCCTGGTGCTGACAATCACCGGCCCCGTCACGCTCATCGCCGGCGTGGACTATGTCGCGGACCTCGCCGCGGGCCAGGTCCGGATCCTGAGCAGCGCCAACACGGACACAAATCCGGCGATCACCTGCACCTACAACGTGCCCGTGCAGGCCCGGCGGAAATTTACGGCGGGCAACGGCAACCCGACCCTCTACGGCTCGTTCGTGCTCTTTGAGTACGACCAGATGTCGAGCGAGCTGCGCGCGGAGCACCAGTTCTCCGGCAACATCGTGGTCACCAGCATGACCGGCGAAACGGAGAAGGATTTTCGCGCCATCTCGGTGGAGGTGACCGTGTGGGGCTCGCCCGTGGTCATCGAGCGCTGAGCCAACCGCAACCACTCAGGAACGCATCCCATGATTGATCTCGAAGTCATCAACCCCGAAGTCGCCGTCCCCTTCAAGGGCGGCGAGCTGCGGGTCCGCGAAATGTACTTTCCCCAGGCGCTCGAACTCTTCGGGCGCCTGGAGAAACGCCTGGTCGGGCTCTTCGCCGCTTCCGGCGAGCTGACCACGATCGACCAGGCGGCGCTGGCGCTGCTCGCGGTCCGGGCGATCGCGGGCAGCACGGACGACGTGGTGTTCATCCTCACGAACTCGACCGAGCTCACGGAGGACCAGGTGAAACGGCTGGGCCCCACGGCCGCCATGAAGCTCCTGCAGGCCGCCCTGGAGCTCACGCTCAATGAGGAGGTGATCGCCTCGGGAAAAGCGATGGCTGCACGGCTGGGCGGGGCGTTCAGTCGGACCTCGGTCCCGCCCTCCAATTCCTCATCTGGCGGGGACATAGCTTCTCCGACCTGAAGCAATACACGCTCCGGCAAATCTGGCTGTTCCACCGCCTGGCGAACGAGCAACTGAGCGAGTGGATCGAGGCGGGAGCCATCATCGCGGTCTGATAAGCGCGGAGCGCGGAACGCGGAGTGAAAGCAGAGCGGCGGTGAGCGGTGAGCGGTGAACAACGAAGGCCAATCCCGAAGAGCAAGATCGAACCATGGGAAATCCGATTGAAGTCGAGGTGCAGGTCAAGGGGGCGGACAAAGCCGCCGCCGAGGTCCTGAAGGTGGCGGCCGCGGAGCAGAAGCTGCTTGACCAGATGGGCGCCCGGGCCGAGCGGCTGCGCAAGTTCGGCGCGGATGAGGCGACGATCAACGCCGACCCCATCATCAAGCTGTACGAGGCCAAGCTCGATGCGCTGGCCAAGGGCGGCAGCGAGGCGGAGAAGAAAATCAGGGGCGTCGCCGGCGGCATGGAGGCGCTCCGGAGTGTGCTCGGCCGGTTTCCCAACATCGCCGGCGCCCTCGGCCTCGATGACCTGGCGATCGTCGGTTACCAGCTCGAACGCATCGGCGGGCTTCTGGCCGGCATCACCGCCACCACGGGCGCCGCCATTGGTGGGGCAGCGATCGCAGCGATTCCAATCGTCTACGACATCGTCAAACTGCTGGAGATCGCGAAGCTTAATCGCGACTCGATCGAAATGTCGAATGGGGCGCTTGGGAAAGGTGCTGAATCCATTGAGCGGCGACTCGGTAGCCGTGCGGAAAGCGGCGAGATTAGTCGCGAACGGGAAGCGGAATTTCGGGCCCGGTTACAGGCTTTACGAGCGGCCCAGGCTGCCCCGATCGCGATGAGAGATGCCACGGACGCCGAAAAGGCAGCGATGGTCCGGCAATCGTCCGCCGGCGGCGCGAGCGGGGCCCGCCCTGACGTTTCCAACCTCCGTGTGCCGGTGGAGACAGAGGCGGAGAAGACGCGGCGGCTTTTGGAAATCGAACGGAAGCTCAATGCCGACGTGGAAGCTGCTTCCGGTGCCAGCCAGGCCACCCTCCAGGCCGGCAAGCTGGCCCATGCGGCCGCCATGGCCGCGATCGACGAGGCGGCCGCCCGCGGCGAGCGGCAGACCGCGACCTCCACCATGGAGGCGGTGCTCCGGAGCCGCACCACCAGCCAGGACCAGCAGCTGGAGGCATTGAAGCTATGGAGCCAGGCCATGCGCGACCTGATCGACCGCGAGGCCAAGGCCGAGGCTTCGGTGCTGGATGAACGCGAGCGGCAGCGAACGGCCAACCTCCCGCTCATTGCCAATGACAAGGACGCCCTCGAAAAGAACCAGCAGGAGGAACAGGCCATCAAAGATGCCCGCGAGCTCCTCAATGCCCGCACCAACGCCCAACTGGAACAGCAGGACGCCGACTCGGCGGCCCGCCGGCTGAATATCGCCCGGACCTTCGTCCAACGAGCCGAGCAGCTCCAGCGGCAGCAGGAGTCTAATGACCAGGGCCGGCGTGAGCTCACCCGAGAGACCTATGCGCAGGGCTACAATTTCGGTACCGGCCGCTACCTGTCCCGCGACGAACAGGTGGCTGGGCTCCGGGAAAGCGGCCTGAAGGCCCTGGCCGAGGTCGAGGCCGCGATCGCCAAGCAAAAGGAGCTCTCGGCCGGCACCGATGGTGACCCGCTGGGGAAGGTGAAAATCGAGGGGGACCTGGTCCGTCTGGGTCGCGAGCGGCTCGGGATCATGGAGGAGCTCCAGCGGCTGGAAGCGGACAACAGCTTTGTGGGGCGGATGCACTCGAACCTCGCCGCCCTGCAGCGCGACTGGTCCAACCTGGGAGCCAGGGTGGCCGACTTCTTCACCAACACCCTGGGCGGCGCCGTCTCGTCACTTTCCCAGGCCACCGCGCACTCGGTCATTTACGCCAAGGATCTGGGCCAGGCGCTCGGCAACGTGGGCCTGATGATCGAGGAGCAGATCCTCACGGCCATCATCCAGCTGCCCATCCAGTGGGCGCTGAGCCATATCACGATGAAGGGGATCAGCCTCGCCTGGAAAGCCTTTGTCTCGTTCCTGCGCGGGGAAGACGTGGTGGAAGCCAACGCGACCGAGACGGCCAAGACGCCGGTGCTGGCGGCCAACGCCACCCTGGCCTCCATCGGCTCCTGGGGTGTGGCCGTGGCCGTCGGCCTGGCGGCCATTGCCGGGATCCTCGCGGCGACGGGGGCCTTTGCCGAGGGCGGCAAGGTGCGCGGCCCGGGAACCGGCACGAGCGACAGCATCATGGCCCGGCTCTCCAACGGTGAGAACATCATCAAGGCGTCCTCCTCGTCCCGGCTCGGGGACCAGTTTCTGTCGACCCTCAACAGCCAGGCGGTGGTGGATCTGGGAGCACTGCCGCCCGGGGTCGCGGTCCGGGGAGCGCGGAGCGGGGAGCGCGGAGCGGGGAGCGAAAGCGGAGGCCCGGGCAGCATCCAGAATTTCCACTTTGCCTTCCACGATGATGGCAGCTCGGCCGAGAAATACCTGACGACCGTGAAGGGGCAGAGGTTCCTCGTGGATACCGCGCGGCAGACGGTGCGCCAGGTGAACAGAAAGGGCTGACGTATGATCCCCACGAGCTACGGCGGGACCGATGTCTATCTGGTGACCGAACGCCCGGAGTGGTCGGAGCGGATCACCGGCACCTTTACCCTGATCGGCAACGCGGAAAGCTCGCCCTCGAACCGCGAAGCGCGCCAGGCCTACGACGACCTTATCCGCGTGAGCGGGCTCAAATACACCGCCCGGGTCCGCGATGCCGGCGCCCGCGCGCTGATCGGCACGCTCCGGACGCTCAAAGAGCAGCCCGTCGCGATGCCCTTCTGGCCCGGGGAACGCTACTGGAGCGACCGGGCCACCGCGCCCTGGGGCGGTGGCCTGATGATCGTCTGGAAAGACGACTGGAGCCGGTGGGAGATCTACTCGGCCACCGATCCTGAGCCCGCGGATGTCGGCTGGCCGGCCGCCGGCGACCGGTGGGCACCCGTATTGTGGGGATTCCTGAAGAATGAACAGCCTTCGCGCTGGCGGGGGCCCTCGCTCCAGGACTGGGCCGTGGAATTTGCGGAGGCCTCGCCGGCGGCGTGGGCGCTGCAGCCGGTGGGCGGCAGCTGGTCGGCCGGGCCGCTGCCGCCGGCCGGCTACTCCACGGCGCCGGACCTGTTTCCCGTGCGGCCGGAGTTTGCCGAGGTGCTCCACACGCTCGCGGTGCGGGTCTCGCGGGCGCAGACCGGATTCCGGCGGGAACTGAACACGACCTTTTACCCGCAGGCGGTGGCGCAGATCGTCGAGCAGGGTTTCATGCTCACCTCGATGGCGGCGATCGCCAGGCTGGTCGCCTTTTACGGGGCCCACGGGGCGGCATCGAGCTTCTGGGTATCGGCCGCCTTTGCCTGCGCAAAGCTCACCGCGAACATCGTCGATGGTGACACGGTGCTGCAGGTGGCCGACACCGGCATGGTAAGCCCGGGCGACTACATCGCGCTCCTCGATGCGGCGGGCACGATCACCGGCCGGCGCGTGATCGACACGACGGCCACCACGATCACGGTGGACAGCACGCCGGGCGACCGGGCGGCCGCGGCGACCTATCTCGCGCCACTCCTGCTCTGCAGGTGGGATGCGACCGAGCTGGAGATCGAGTGGAAGCATGGCGGCTTTGCGACCGCGAAGACGCAGCTGCGGGAAATTCCCGCCGAGTATGCGCCGGCGGATGATGAAACCCTGGGTGTCACCCTGGGCGAGCTGGCGCCGCGGGCGCTGCTCTACCAATTCACGCAGACGCTGGGGGGCACGGTGACGACCTGGCGCTATACCTCGTATCGCGAGGATGTGGACGACGGCACGCATACCTGGGCGAGTGCCGATTTCTCCCATGGAGATCTCCGCAGGTCGCTCAACCTGGAGCGGGACGAGGTGGAGCTGGAATCCCGGATCTTCACCGGCAATCCGCTGCTGCCCTTCATCACGTTGAACGCCGAAGCCAGCCTGGCAGTGCAGATCATCGAGGCGGACGTGGACGGGGCCGACGTGGACAACCTGGCGCCGGTCTTCACGGGGGAGCTGACCCGGATCAGCCGGGTGGGATCGAAGCTCACCCCCACGCTCACGCCCCAGGGTCGCCGCATGGACCAGCTGGTGCCTGCCGTGGTCCGAGGCGTGCAATGTCCGTGGATGGTCTACTCGGCCGGGTGCGGCCTCGATCGGGACGATTGGGAATTCACGGCCGAGGTGGACAGCCCGGTAAGCAGCGCGTGGCCGTTTGCGCTGAAGCTCACGAGCCTGGCGCGCACGGTCGGATCCGTACCCACCTACTTTGCGAACTGGTTCGCCGGCGGGTGGATCGAGTGGGGCACCGGTGCCGCGCTGCAGCGCCGCGGGATCCTCACCTCGACGGATCCCGTGTCCGGAGCGCTGACCCTCACGCTCTCGCGGTGGTGGACGGGGGCGAATCCCGTCGCCGGCGACCCGGTGAAGCTCTGGCCGGGCTGCGACAAGCTCGCGACGACCTGCATGGCGTACAACAAGGGCGCGAATCCGCTCGGGAAATTTGACAACTACCGGCCGGCCGTGCCCACGGCGAGTGGGGGCTTCGGCGGGAAGCCTTTCATGTCAATGGCCACCCAGGCCGCCAACCAGGACTCGGCCGGCAGCGCCGGCAAGAAAGGCTGAAACCATGAACACAAAACAAACCACTAATCCGACTGAAGCAATCCCACAACCGAAGGAAGATGTGAACCCGGAATGCCCGAAATGCGGGCGCGAGTTAAGTGACAAGCTGATCGGGGTTTATAGATGCTCCCATTGTCCTGCGGAGCCCAAGACCTCCTCGCCGAGTGAGTGATGATCTCGACCTGGTGCAATTCCCCGGAACGGATCGCCGCGCTCGATGCCGCCTGCCGGCGCTGGGTCGGCACGCCCTGGGTGGCGAACTCCGACGCGTGCGGGCCCCGGGGCGGTGTGAGCTGCCACAACCTGCCCAGGGCAATCTACATCGAGGCGGGATTTCTCACGCCGGCATTCCCCCGGATGGTCGGGGATCCCGAGGGCACCCGGCACCGGAAGCAAAGCGTCATGGAGCCCTGGCTCGATGCGCGGCCGGAATTCATCCGGCTCGATCGGGGGGCGGCGATTTGCGCCGGTGATCTGGTGGGCATCCGGATCTTTCACTGCATCGACCACCTCGGCGTGGTGGGTGGCGATCACAAGTTCCTCCATGTGCTGCAGCACAAGAATGCGGCCCGTGACGGCCTGGTCGATCTGACCTGGTCCACCCGTATCCTGGCTGTCTGGCGTCCCGTCGAATGAACAAAACCCCCAACAGCGCCGCCGATCAGAAGGTCGCGAACCTTGATCCCACGGACGTGGTGACGAACCAGCAGTCGGTGCCGAGCACCTGGTGGTGTGGCACGCGACTCATTCCGCTCGCGTGGATCATGCCGGTGGTGAACCGCTTCACCCAGCCCGCTCCGGGGGGCGGGAAAAAGGGAAGCGGCGGCGGTGGCAAGGGCGGCAAGGGTGGCGGTGGTGGATCCGCCTCGCTGAATCATTTCGGCACGATCGCCGGCGAGATCGGTTGTGGGCCCGTGGCATTCATCAGTGGCTACGTCCAGGACGATGCCCTGGTGTGGCCGGACGCGCCACAGTGGCCGAGCGGCCGCCATCCCATGCGCTCGCTGAAGCTGGTGCGCGCCGGCGGTGTGGCCGGCTGCCAGTGGGCCGCGGCCCACGGTTGCAAGGTGGGCGACAACGTGAGCATCACGGGCTTTGACGACGACAGCCTGAACAAGCTCTCGGTGGCCGTGCAGGCTCCGCTCGATGCCTATTCATTTTCCTGGGCCGCGGCGGGATCCGACATCCCCTACGGGCCGAATGGGAGCGGGTCCTTTACCAAGGTGGAAGCGATCGTCGCGGGGGATGTGCGTCGGATCGGCGCGCAGATCTATCAGGCGACCGCGGATCATACGCCGTCGCCGGCGAACCAGCCGCCTGGTGGTCCCTGGCGGCAGTACCGGCTCGGCCGGACTGACGTCGGGGTGACGAACCCGCAGAAAATCACGGTGGTGAGCGATGGGAAAACGCACGGCGGGGACATCTATATCTACTGGGGCACGGCGGACCAGGAACTCGACACGGTAAACGAGCAGACGCTCGCGGAGCAGGGCCATCCGAACGGCCGGAATTTCGCGTCGGCCGTGGAGAAGGACTACCTCTTCGGGACAGGCCGGACCCAGCCGCACAATTCCCAGGTCATCGCCGGCCGGCTGCCGCAGCAGACTGTCATCACCGGGGACGCCGCGGACTTCGATGCGGACGGCAATGTGAATCCCTTTTGTGCATTGGCGGAGCTGCTCACCTCGCCCTTGTTTGGGGTGCCGGCCGTCCTCGATGCGGACACCTGGCAGGCGGCGGCAGACTGGGCGCTGGAGCACAGCGACATCACCTATATTTCCCCGCTGCTCACGGAGCAGAGCGCGATCCGGTCCGTCGCGGCCGACATCCTGGCGCACTGTGATGGCTGGGTGGCCTTTGACGAGGTGGCCGCGATCGTGGCGGGACACTGGCCGCACAATGAGGCGCCGCCGGTCTTCACGGACGACACCATCGTGGACTTCAATGATGTGCTCAACGCGGAGGAGATCGGCTGGGAGAGCGACCTGTGGGACGGGACGGCCAACCAGGTGATCGTGAACTATGCGGATGCGCAGCGCGCCTTCAAAACGCTGCCGGCGATCGCCGGGAACTCCTGGAACCTGGAGGCCAGCGGACGGCCCAAGACGGACAGCATCGACCTGAAACACGTCACACGCGTTGCGCAGGCCCTGGCGATCTCCCACCAGATGGCCAAGCTGCGCGGCGAGCTCACTTTCAGCGGCACACTGAAGCTCCGGCGCGAGAAGGTGGTGAACATTCGGCGCGGCAGCCTCTTCCTGCTGACCGATGACCAGGTCGGTGTTTCCAAGATCTGCCGATGCATCGAGGCGACGATCAGCGCGCCGCCGGCGGGTCGGACAGAGATCTCTTTCACGACGGAGCCAGGCTACACGTCCACCCCCTACCGGCCGACGCCCGGGGTCAACCTGGGCACGGAGCTGCCACGGCCGACGCTGCCGCTGCATTACCAGCTCGTGCAGCTGCCCCACTCCCTGACGGGGGAGGACTTCGCCGCGGCGGTCCTGTGCTCGCGGGAAGATGTTGTCACGTCGCGCCTGGACGTGTGGTTTCAACAGGCGGATTCCACCGCGTTTTACGAGCTGGCGACCCTCACCCATTTTGCGGTGAGCGGGCAGGTCAACGCGACCTTTGCCCCCTTCGCCGGCGTGGAAGACGACGCGCATCCCGTCGAGATCCTCCTGGATGACCACACGCCGCAGCCGGATCTCGATCACGTCGCCTCCACCCAGACCGACGATGCGATCAATGACAACGCGCTGCTGCTCTTCCTCTTCAAGGCGGCCTCGCCGGGGCATTTCGAGATATTGACGGTGAAGGAGCTCACGGCCGCCGGCGCCGGCGTCTACAACGCCAAGGTCCGGCGTGCGCGCTATGGGACCCTGCAGGGCGGAGATGGCTCCTACAGCTTTGACGCCGGCGACACGGCCTTCCTGATCTACCGGGATGAGCTCGTGACGTTTGAGCACGCGCAGTTCGCGGCGTTCGCGTCGGCCGGTACCGCCACCACTTTCCGCCTGGTGCCCTCCACGGCGTGGATCGAGGGCGACGTGGCTGATGTCTATGATGGCAGCACGAACGCCGGCGGCGTGACGGCCGAGGTGGCCTTCACGTTCGCGGATCCTTTTGCACCGACGATCACTTTCATCAGCCTCACCCAGGGTGGGTTGGCGGTGAGCTTCGCGACCAGCTACGCAACGACGGATGCATTCGCGATCGAGGTCAGGTTCGGATCGTCCCTAGGGGATATGGCGACTGGCACCGTCAAGGCCCGCCTCGGGGGCACGGATGTGGTGCTTTGGTCAGGTGTGCTGCCCGCTGGAGCGACGAGCGCTCTGGTGACCCCTTCGGTGCCGTTCACCTTGGCGGAGGGCGATTGGCGGATCTTGGCCAGCATCCAGACGAGTGCCGGCCGAGGCACGGCCGCGACGCTGCAGGACTCCGGCAGCGATGCTCTTCTGCAGGTGCGGGCTGCCGGCAGCACGGTCACCTTGGCCCCCACGATCACGCCTAACGGCTTCTTCGGAAACTACTCCACCAAGACCACCGGCTTGGCGTGCGCCACGCCCGGTGCAACGATTCATTACCAGATCGCGACCCTGGGTCAGGCTGCCGGCGGATCATGGACGACCTATGGCGGGACGTTCCCCGTGGGCCGGAACAAGACTGTCTACGCATACGCTAGCGCCAGCGGCCTGTCTGACAGCGCCGTGGTCAGCGCTGACTTTGAGTACGATACTGGGCTCTGACCCTTTTCTCCGCGGTCGGCTCCAGGGCTGTCCTGACCCTTTTCACGATTTCCGACGACCCTTTTCACGATTTTCTCGCGGTTACAGCGAAAACCCTCCGGGCGGCAGGGATTTTGGCCGGGGGCTTCGTTAGGCCGGGCGTCACAGCCCGCTCGGGGATGCTCCGCCCGTCCCGCCTCGCCCCCGACCAAAATCCCTCGCCGCAGCACCCTTCCCAATTTTCAGACAGTCTCTTAGGCACACACCGAGCACACCATGAGAATTCTCAAGCGCATCGGTAACATCATCGAGGGATTGGTGTTCATCAGCTTGAGCCTTTGTTGGCAGTCTCTGTTTGTCCTCCTGCTGACGATGGCGGTCTTGTATGGCCTGTCCGCACTCGGCTTGAAGCTTGAAAGTCGGGTTTGGGAGTGGGCTGTTTTTGGTCTGCTGCTCGTGACATTCAACGCGATTGCCTGTTGGGAATATTTTTGTAAGCGGCGGGCCCAGGTTCAGCTCGGCGAGCGAGCGTCCATCATCTTCATGTTCCCCCGGGCGATTGACCTGATTTGGAACGGCTCAGAGAGGATTACGCGATGACGTGGCGTCAGGCTGCATTCACGTTCCATGGCATATCTGTGCATCATTGCTTCAGTCCCGCGAGACAAGGTCCGGCAGATTCGTTTGCCAGCCGATGTTCCACGGCTCGCGTCTCGCGTGGCTTTTGCCTCGCATCACATCGTTCCGGCGGGCGCGGAGATTCGCGAGGCGATGGATGGCGGTGTTCCGCTGGATACCGATACGTGGCACCCATTGCGGGGTTTCAGGTTCCACGAGCCATCAGCGGTTCAGCGGCAGACAGTCTGTTTGTCTGAGTTTTCTGCCCGCATGAGCACGACCGGTCACCCGTTGCAGGCAGATGAGTGGACCCGCGGTGAGATAGAAAAGGTGGTTCACCTGTTTCAGCACGCGAGCAGTGTCGGCGAGTCCGTCGTCACGACCCTTGACCTCACGAGGACTGGGAAGAGATCGTTATGACCATGCAGCCTGACCAGTCGCCGGAGCCGACCGCCGATGACGCCCTGGGTTCATCGGGAAGCCTGGCTGGTGGGACCGCCGCGCGACGGCAGCAGGAGTGACCGTATGGCCGGGCGCGTTACTCCCCAGCGGCGGGGTTCGTATGGGATCGACGCCCCCCTCGCTCCGGCCTTTCTTGCCGGCTTGGCCATGCTCTACCTCGTCCTGGCAATCGCTACCGGCAGGGCGCGGTTCTGGCTGGCTGTCCTTTTCATCTCCGCCGTCGAAGCTCTCTTCTTCCACACCGCACTTCGGGGCAAGTTCGTGGTCTGGGCCAGATTGCTCGATGGGCTGGAGCTTCGGGGCGACGAGCGCATCCTGGACCTGGGCTGCGGCCGGGGTGCGGTGCTCCTATTGGCCGCGCAGCACCTGACCACGGGCCGGGCCGTGGGGGTGGATCTTTGGCGAAAGGTTGATCAGTCCGGCAATTCGGCCGAGGCCACCCAGCGCAACGCCGTTGCCGAGGGAGTGGCGGATCGGGTCGAATTGCACACGGGCGACCTGAGAGCGCTGCCCTTTGAGGACAATGGCTTCGATGTGGTTCTCTCAAACTTCGCGATCCACAACATTGACGGGCGTGCCGGCCGGGAGAAAGCAATCAGCGAAGCGGTACGGGTGCTGCGCCCCGGCGGTCGGCTGCTCCTCGTCGACGTTCGGGCCACGCGACAGCATCAGGCACAGCTCACCCGACTCGGGATGCACGATGTCGCCCGCCGGGGGTTGGGCTGGTGGTTCCAGCCGGCCCGTCTGGTGACCGCCACGAAGCCGCAACCTGGCCATTGATACCGGTTCCCGGAAGGGCCAAGCCCCTTTCATCGGGAGTCATCGCCGAGCGGCGGGGTGCGCGGAGGATTGACTTCAGTATCCTGCCCGTTTGCCATCGCTTTCGTTACCTGCCCTTGGAGCACAGCAATTCAATGAGCCCTTCAGTACAATATCCGGACCCGGCCGAAAGCACTGTCCCAGCGTGGGGCCTCGACTGTTACTTGAGATCGACCATTCCAGAGGGCTTAGGCGGCGCTCATCGCCCGGGCTTACGGGGTGGCGACATGATAAAAGCCGGCGGGATAATTTGACGATGGGGTCGTCGTGAATTGGAACTGGCCGGGCGTGGTGTTGGTCACCGTCCCCGCCACCATCCAGGCGCTGAAGGGCAGCGCCACGTTCGTGCTGAAGAGCACCGTGTAGCTGGCGCCGGCCGTGCCCGTGAACCCGAACTGGAAGACGCCCCCGGGCAGCCAGACCGGCGCGGACAGGACTGGCGCCGCCGCGGGCGCCGCCTGCGTAATGGCGATGCTCTGGCCCAGCAAAGTGATGTGGGCCGTGCGCGACGCGGCGTTGGCGTTGGCGGTGAAGGCGTAGCTCACCACGCCGTTGGTGACGCCGGTGATGGTCAGCCAGGGCGAGCCGACGACGACGGCGAACTGGCCCGACAGATTCCCCGTCGTGGGCAGCACCGGCGGCAGCATATCGACGCCGGCGGCCGCAGTTTCCGTCTTGGGCGTCGGGTCCACGAACGCACGCGGCAATTCCTTGATGGCGTTGTTACCCTGGTCGGCGACATAGACATTGCCCGCGCCATCCACGGCCACGCCGGCGGAATTCTTCAGTCCCGAAGAGACCAGCGTGGTGACCGTGCCCGTGGTCGCGGTCCACTTCTTGATCACCCCGTCGATTGCGTCGGCAACGTAGACATTGCCCGAACCGTCCACGGCCACAGCCTGAGGATTGTTCATCGCGAAGAGCGGCGTGGTGACCGTGCCCGTAGCCGCCGTCCATTTCACAATCACGTTGTTGTTGTAGTCGGCGATGTAGACATTGCCCGCGCCGTCCACCGCCACGCCGTAGGGAGCGGCCAACCCCGAGGAGACCAGCGTGGTGACCATGCCATTGGCCACCGCCCACTTCTTGATCGCCTTGTTGTTATGGTCGGCGAAATAGACATTGCCCACGCTGTCCAGCGCCACGCCCCAGGGAAGATTCAATCCCGAGGAGACCAGCGTGGTGACCGTGCCGCTGGCCGCCGTCCACTTCTTGATCGCGTTATTGTTGGAGTCGGCGATGTAGACATTGCCCGCGCTGTCCACCGCCACGCCGTTGGGGTATTTCAATCCCGAGGAGACCAGGGTGGTGAGCGCGCCCGTGGCCGCCGTCCACTTCTTGATCGCGTTATTGTTGGAATCGGCGATGTAGACATTGCCCGCACCGTCCAGCGCCACGGCAGCCGGACTGTTCACCGAAAAGACCGGCGTGACCGGCGGTTTGGTCAGCACGTAGGTCGCACCCGCCTGAGTCACAGCGAGGGTCTGGCCGGCCACGGTCAGCGTGCCGGTGCGCGCCGGCCCCGGGTTGGCGTCGAAGGTGAAGACCACATTGGTGCTGCCGGTGCCATTTTGATTGGCCGCGTCCAGGTGCAGCCAGGGATCGTTCGCCGTGGCGGTCCAGAGGGGAGCCGGGCTGAAATGAGCGAGCACGACACTGTCGGAACCGGACGCCGGACCCTCCAGCAGGGACGTGGTTCCGAGCGCGTCGAAACCAGGCTGGGTGACGCTCAGCGTCTGGCCGGCGATGGTGAGGGATCCCGTGCGGGACGGGCCCAGGTTGGTGTCAAAGGTGAACGCCACCGTGGCGCTGCCGGCGCCGCTCTGATTGGCGGCGCTCAGATGCAGCCAGGATTCATTGGCCGTGGCTGTCCAGGGGCCGCCCGGCGAGGAAATGGTGAGCGCCACGCTGTCGCCGCCCGCCGTGCCCGGTTCCGCCAGGGCATTCGTCCCCAGCGCGGCGGTGAAGAGTCCCGCCTGGGAAACGGTGATATTCGTGCCCAGCAGGGTGATGTGCGCCAGGCGGGCCACACTGGGATTGGCCGTGAAGGAGTAGCTTACCACGCCGTTGGTGATGCCGGTGAGGGTCAGCCAGGGCGAGTCGCTGGCGGGGGCAAAAAGGCCCGACAGATTCTCCGTCACCGGCAGCACCGGCGGCAGCGCATCGGCGCCGGCGGCCGCGGTTTCCGTCCTGGCCGTCGGATCCACCCACGCCTGCGGCAGTTCCCTGATCGAGTTGTTGCCGGTGTCGACGATATAGACGTTGCCGGTGCCATCCACCGCCACGCGATTGGCGACACTCAGCCCCGCCGAGGCCAGCGTGGTGACGGTGCCATTGGCCGCCGTCCACTTCTTGATCGCGTCATTGCCGCTGTCGGCGAAATAGACATTGCCCGCGCCATCCACCGCCACACCCGTGGGAGCATTCAATCCCGAGGAGACCAGCGTGGTGATCGTGCCCGAGGTCGCCGTCCATTTCTTGATCTCGTTGTGGTTGTAGTCGGCGACATAGACATTGCCCGCGCCGTCCACCGCCACGCCAATGGGAAAGCCCAAGCCTGAGGAGAACAACGTGGTGACCGTGCCACTGGCCGCCGTCCACTCCTTGATCGCGTTATTGCCGCTGTCCGCGACATAGACATTGCCCGCGCCATCCACCGCCACGCCACTGGGATGGTCCAACCCCGAGGAGATCAATGTGGTGACCGCGCCACTGGCCGCCGTCCGCTTCTTGATCGCGTTATTGTTCATGTCGGCAAGGTAGACATTGCCCGCGCCATCCACCGCCACGCCCGAGGGATTGTTCAGTCCGGAGGAGACCAGCGTGGTAACCCCGCCCGTGGTCGCCGCCCACTTCTTGAGGGCGTCATTGATGCTGTCTGAGAAATAGACATTGCCCGCGGCATCCACCGCCACGCCCAGGGGCAGATTCAGCCCCGAGGAGACCAGCGTGGTGAGCGGGTTGGCGGGCACGTAGCTCGCACCCACCTGGGTCACGGTGAGGGTCTGGCCGTCCACGGTCAGCGTGCCGCTGCGCGTCGGCCCCGGGTTGGCGTCGAAGCTGAAAACGACGTTGGTGCTGCCGGTGCCACTTTGATTGGCCGCGTCCAGGTGCAGCCAGGGATCGTTCGCCGTGGCGGTCCAGAGCGGAGCCTGGCTGAAATGAGCAAGCACCACGCTATCCGAACCGGCCGCCGGGCTCTCCAGGAGGGACGTGGTGCCGAGCGTGTTGAAACCATACTGGGTTACGGTCAGTGCCTGGCCGGCGATGGTGAGGGTTCCTACGCGCGGCGCGCCCAGGTTGGTGTCAAAGGTGAACGCCACCGTCGAGCTGCCGGCGCCGCTCTGATTGGCGGCGCTCAGATGCAGCCAGGGATCATTCGCCGTGGCCGTCCACGCGCCGCCCGGCGAGGAAACGGTGAGCGCCACGCTGTCGCCGCCCGCCGTGCCCGGTTCCGCCAGGGCATTCGTCCCCAGCGCGGCGGTGAATGCTCCCGCCTGGGTAACGGTGATATTCGTCCCCAGCAGGGTGATGTACGCCGTGCGGCTCACACTGGGATTGGCCGTGAAGGAGTAGCCTGCCCCTCCGTCAGTGACGCCGGTGAGGGTCAACCAGGAAGAGTCGCTGTTGGGGGCAAAAGGGCCCGACAGATTCACGGTCGCAGGCAGCACCGGCAGCACATCGGCGCCGGCGGCCGCGGTTTCATTCCTGGGCGAAGGGTCCACGAACACCCGCGGCAGTTCCAGGAGGGCGTTAAGTTGGAGATCGGAGACATAGACATTGCCCGCGCCATCCACGGCCACGCCGACGGGCCTGACCAGGCCCGAGGAAATCAGCTTGGTAAGCGTGCCCGTGGCTGCCGTCCACTCATAGATCCCCTTATCGTCCGTGTTACTGCCCGTTAGGGCGATATAGACATTGCCCGAGCCGTCCACCGCCACGCCAATGGGAAGGCTCAGGCCCGAGGAGACGAGCGTGGCGACCGTGCCCGTCGCCGCCGTCCACTTCTTGATCACGTTATTGCTTTCGTCGGCAATATAGATGTTGCCCGCGCCATCCACCGCCACGCCATTGGGATGGTTCAACCCCGAGGAGACCAGCGTGGTGACCGTGCCGGTGGCCGCCGTCCACTGCTTGATCGCGCTGTTGTTGGAGTCGGCGAAATAGACATTGCCGGCGCCGTCCACCGCCAGGCCCAAGGGTTGATTCAGCCCCGAAGCGACCAGCGTGGTGACCGTACGGGTCGCCGCCGTCCACTTCTTGATCGCGTTATTCCCGGTGTCGGCGAAATAGACATTGCCCGCGCCGTCCACCGCCAGGCCCCCGGGACCACCCAGTCCCGCGGCGAACAGCTTGGTGACCGTGCCGCTGGCGACCGTCCATTTCCGGACCGCGTTGTTGAGGATGTCGGCGATATAGACATTGCCGCGCCGTCCACCGCCACGGCAGAGGGACCACCTATCCCCGAGGAGACCAGCTTGGTAAGCGGATCGGCGGGCACGTAGGTCGCACCCGCCTGGGTCACGGCGAGAGTCTGGCCGGCGACGGTCAGCGTGCCGCTGCGCGTCGGACCCGGGTTGGCGTCAAAGCTGAAAATGACGTTGGTGCTGCCGGTGCCATTTTGGTTGGCCGCGCTCAGGTGCAGCCAGGGATCGTTTGCCGTGGCCGACCACGCGTTGGTGGCGGGCGTGACCGCCAGCACGACGCTGTCGGCGCCCGCCGCCGGGCCTTCGAGCAGGTTGGTGGTCCCCAGGGATTGACCCTGCGCCGCCAGGGTGGTGAGGAGGAGCCAGCCGAGACTCGCGTGCGCAGGAAATTTCATGACGTATGGTATGGTTAAGCTGCCCGCCATGGCAAACCTGACATTCAGAGGGCTCAGCGATGGGACAAAAGCTTGAAGACCACTTTAAGGGGTTGGACATAAAGGAGGCGACCGACCGGATTGACCGTACGTTGCCAGAAGCGGCGCTGTTCCTGTCGGGACTCGTGCCAAGGGGAACGAAAGAAGACATCCCGCCTTTCCGGTCCCAATTGGAACCCGTCCGGCGCTGAGGCAGCTCCGCAGGCCTGGGGTGGCTGGCCGCCTGCGGCGCTGCGCTGGCGGGGCGGCGAATAGTGGGTATCGCCGCAGCGATACCCCACCAGCGCTCCCGTTGGCTCGCCCGTCGCAAACGGCGCTCGCGCGTTTCGAGGTGGGCCCGGCTTTTCAAAAGGCTCATGGATTGGATTGTTTTCAAATGCTCTTGAAGCCTCGGCAAATCCATCTATTTAACCCAACTGATTGACCGAACTTAGTTCAATCCCGACCACCGGCTCGATCCAGCTGGTAACCGTGCCAGGGCCTCCCCGGATTATGAGCAAACCCCGTTCCGAACTTGTCCCCAAGGAATCAGAGCCTTCAACCCAGGCCCTGCCCGGCGTAGGGGAGCTGGCGCAGTTGGCGGCCATGCTCAACCAGGGGCGTGCCGTCAACGAGCACAGCGCCGCTGAATTGGCCTCCCAGGCCCTGCTGCTGTACCAGGCCTGCCAAAGACTGCGGGAAGAACGGGTGGATCGGGCCAAGATGATCCGGGAGATGGTTGCCAGCGATGAGGACCGATTTGGCGGAATCCAAGCACCGTCGAAATGGCCGGCCACCCTGAAGGAATTCCAGAGGCTCGTGATCGGAGGCCGGCTGATCGCCGATCGCATGGCCATTTATCGACGGTTCCTAGGCCACCTGATGAAGTGTGACCGGATGTCCGCCACGCCCGGCAGGAAATTGGATTACGCGGCCGTTCCCGAACCGGATCCCACCGAGATCGCGGCGCTGATCGCCCGGGAAAAGGAGCAGGGATTCACGGAGGCCCTATATCATGACCGGGCGATGGCTTACGTGGTCTGGCGGGAGCAGACCGGGGAGGCGGCCCGGCACCGGAAGGCAAAACACGCCGCGGCCAAGCGTCATGCCTGACACTCGCCGCGAACGGCAAAACTGCACCGGGCCGAAGCCATCGGCTCCCGGAGGAACCGGCAGACTCCTTCTAGCAATTGTCGGCTGGCATCAGGCGCTTTCACCGGGCGAAAACGCGCCGCCGAGCAAGGTCTTTAGGTCGTGGGGGTCTGAATCTTCTGCGCGGCCACGGCAATTTTCTTTACCCCGGCCAAGATCGCCCGCTTTTGAGCAGGGGTGGCTTGGGCCAGGATCCCGCCGCCGGGGCCACCGCCGATGAGCTCCAACAGACCGGGACAAACTTGGGCGACAAAGACGGCATACCAGTCAATGAGCTGTGCGTTGATTTGCTTCTTGGCTGCCATAAATTTCCTTATTGAGGATGATTGCGGGTGTTGTGGTTAACAAATATATTGAGTCAGAAAGAGTTATCATTGTCAAGATCCATGCTTCACATGGGCAGCGGGGGCGCCTTTTTTCACCGTGGTTTCCCGATGACTTAGATAATGCGTGAATTCCCCTGCGTGCGTGGCCCCACCCCTCACCCCGGCCCTCTCCCCGTGAGGGGAGATGGAGTCGGCGCGCCGCCGGATCACGAACACTTGCCGTACTTTGAGAGCGTCCGAGAAATCTTCCTTGAGCGAAGCCCACACGGCTACCTTCCCGCTAAGCGTGCGCGGAAAGCACCACGGCAAGTCCCCTCTCCCCTCAACGGGGAGAGGGCCAGGGTGAGGGGTGAGGCGAAGAGTGAGCGCACCTTTTCCCCGAAATGGTAGCAATCGGGCTTGCGGTGTCTGGCGGGAGCAGACCGGGGAGGCGGCCACGAATAGGAAAGCAAAACACGCCGCCGCCAAGCGGCATGCTTGACAGTCGCCGCGAACGGCCAAACTGCGTTCGAGCATCCCAAAACCCTCTCCCGAGCAGGACCGAGCCGCTCCCCAAGCAGCATCTGAGCTCTCCCGAGCACGCTTCGGCTGCCGTCAAGCATCCTGGGCCGGCGAAAGCCCCCGACAAGTCCTGTGCAAGGATGCCTTCGATGAACATCGAACAGCTTTTGCCGCGGCTGGTGGGGGTCCGGCGCAACGCCTCCGGTTACGCGGCCCGGTGCCCCGCCCACGAGGACCACAATCCCAGCCTGGGCGTCTCGACGGGCACGGACGGGCGCATCCTGCTGCGCTGTCACGCGGGCTGCCCCACGGAGGCCGTCGTCGGTGCGTTGGGCATGCGGCTGTCGGACCTCTTCGCGGAGCGGCCCGCGCCCGCACCCGCGCCGGTGTCCCTCCCCAGGCCGCGCCCGGCGCCCCCTGATTTGCCGCCGATGCAGGCCGGCACACCGGAGCAATGGCACGCCCTGGCGGGTCTTCGTCGCGTCTCGCCGGAGGCGGTGAGCCTGGCCGAGCGGCGCGGCCTGGTCCGCTTTGGTTGGTGGCAGGGCCGCCCCTCGTGGTTGGTCACGGACTCCGCGCGCCGCAACTGCCAGGCCCGCCGGCTGGACGGCCAGCCGTGGGCGGAGATCAGCGCGAAGGCCTGGACCCTGCCCCGCTGCGAAGCCGCCTGGCCCGTCGGCATCCGCGAGGCCGCCCCGTTCCCGGTGCTGGCCTTGGTGGAAGGCGGCCCGGACCTGCTCGCGGCCTTTCATTTCATCGCGGCCGAGGGCCGGGAGGCCGATTGCGCCGCCGTGGCGATGCTGGGGGCGAGCCTGGGCCTTCATCCGGACGCCCTGGCCGGATTCGCCGGCAAGCGGGTCCGTATTTTCGGCCACGCCGATGCGGCCGGTGACCGGGCCGTGACGCGTTGGGCCGGACAGCTCCGCGCCGTGGGAGCGACCGTGGACGCCTTCAATTTCGCGGGACTTCGCCGTACCGGGGAAGTTCCGGTGAACGATCTCAATGACCTGACCGACCTTCACCCCGACGATTTTGAGGAACATCGAATGACTTGGGGCATCCTTCCCGGAAAGGAGGTGGCCCGGTGAATCCCCGACCTCCCGGCCCCTATCTGCCGGACACCATGGACACCACGGGCCCGACGGACCCCGCAACGGCGGGTGTTGATCGGAACTGGCCCGCCCCTTTGGGCCCGGTCGCCTTGACCGGACTGGCCGGGGACATCGTCCGGACCCTGGCGCCCCACACGGAGAGCGATCCGGCGGCGCTCCTGTTCCAGTTTCTCACGGCCTTCGGCAACTGCGTGAATGGCGGCCCGCATTTCCTCGTGGAAAATACCCGGCATCCCGGACGGCTGTTCACCGCCATCGTCGGCGAATCGGCCAAGGCGCGGAAGGGCACGAGCTGGCAGCAGATCCGCGCCCTGTTCGAAGCCGCCGACGAGGCCTGGGCCGGCAAGATCACGGGCGGCCTTTCCAGTGGCGAAGGGCTGATCTGGGCGGTGCGCGACCCCAGCACCAGCCAAGGCAAGAATGGCGCGGAGACGGTGGACGAGGGCGTGCCCGACAAGCGGCTGCTGGTGGTCGAAGGGGAACTGGCTTCCGTGCTCAAGAACATCGGCCGCGAGTCGAACATCCTGAGCGTGGTCCTGCGCAACGCCTGGGATTCGGGCAAGCTGCGGACCCTGACGAAATCGTCCCCGGTCACGGCCACCGGCGCGCATATTTCGGTGGTGGGTCACATCACCCTGCCGGAACTGCGCCGCACGCTGGCCGCGACGGACCAGCAGAACGGCTTCGCGAACCGCTTCCTGTGGGTCTGCGCGCGGCGTTCCCAGTTGCTGCCCGATGGCGGCAGCCTCGCCGACCAGGACCATGACCGGCTGTGCCGCCGGGTGGCCCTGGCCCTGGCCGAGGCGCGCAAAGTGTCCCGCCTCACGCGCACGCCGGACGCCGGACAGCTCTGGCATGAGATCTACGCGGAACTGGCCGACGAACGGCCCGGTCTGGCCGGGGCCGTCACCAGCCGGGCCGAAGCCCAGGTGCTGCGCCTGAGCCTGCTGTACGCCCTGCTCGAGGGCAGCCCCTGCATTGACCGGGAGCACCTGCTGGCCGCCCGCGAGTGCTGGCGCTACTGCGAGGACTCCGCCCGCTTCATCTTCGGCGACAAGCTCGACAATGCGGAGGCCGAAGTGATCCGGACCGCGCTCGCGTCGGCCGGGGAACGCGGCCTGGGCCGCCTCGAAATCATCGGGCTGTTCAGCAACCACCTGTCCGGACGCCGGCTGGACGACACCCTCGCCCTGCTGGCCGGGCACGGGTTTGCGTATGAGCGTCAGGAAGCCACGGGCGGACGCCCGGCCAGCCGCTGGTTCGCGGGTGCGAAGAAAGCGAATTAAGCGAAATAAGCACCCCCTTATTTCGCTTTCATCGCTTTGTTCGCTTTGTTCGCTTTCATCGCCGGTTAGAAGCTTTTGGGATCGTGCTCAGAATGGCCCGCCACAACCCGGGCAAGCTTTGTCCAAGATTAGCACCGGGCTTTCAGCCCGGTGTCCCGTGCGCCCCTTGGACCCAGCCGTTTCAACGGCTTACCGGGAGCCACCGCCGTCCGAAAAACGGTTGAAACCGTTGCGTTTCGTGGCCGCCTCCCCACCCGGCTGAAGCCGGGTGCTAACGGGATTTCAATGGCCCTGCGCCGCTCCTCCTCCTGACTCCGGACGCACTCCCTCCTGTCTCCTTCGGCCTGGCCTCGGCCACGAAAACAGCACCCCCCCTTTCGTTGCTTAGTTCGCTTTGTTCGCTTAGTTCGCTTAATTCTCCGGTCACGAGGCGACTCGGTCGCGCTCCTTCCTGTCTCGCGGAGCGAGGCGGTGAAAATAGCCGTGGGTTTCAACCCACGGAAGGGCCAGAGACCACGGACATCCGTCGCGTAGCGACGGTTGAAAGCAGCCTTGGCAGAGGGGGCCTTCAGGCGTCGCTCCGCGACGCATGATCCGATGGGCTTTAATCCGTGGGTTGGCACCCACGGCTAATGTCACCGGATCGCTCCGCGACCCGAAGCGGCTCGGAAGCGAGCCTCGTCGACAGGGGAGGCTTTGGGATACTATGGCTGTTTTAAAATACTGTAACCGTAATAGCCTATGTCGGACGCGTCGCCAAAACTTCCGTTGGCAGAGGCGGACATTGGGGGCTCCCACCCCTCACCCCGGCCCTCCCCGTTGAGGAGAGGGAGGTAATGTCTCGGAGCGCCGAGCACACGCTCGGCACGAACACCATCCCGTAACCAACGCGCCGAGCGTGTGCTCGGCGCTCCGAGGCGCTTCGGATGGCCCAAGTCGAGTCGCCTCTCCCCTCAAAGGTGAGGGATGGGACGAAGAGTCGGCTCACCTTAGACCTGAATTACGAACTCCTACGACATCGTTCCGGCTGAGTTACGATCTGGCCGTGATTTCGGCAACCCCCTGTCCGGACGTCAGGAAGCCACAGGCGGACGCCAGGCAAGTCGCTGGTTCGCGGGCGCGAAGTAAGCGAAGTAAGCGAAGTAAGCGAACTTAGCCCCCTTTCGTCGCCTTGTTCGCTTCATTCGCCGGTCACGAGGTGCCTCGTTCGCGCCCAGGATGTCCCGCCCCTTTCTGTCTCGCGTAGCGAGGCGGTGAAAATAGCCGTGGGTGACAACCCACGGGTTAAAGCCCACGGGATCGTGCGTCGCGTCGCGACGCCCGAAGGCGGTGCTCCCAGGCAGCTTTCAACCGTCGCTACGCGACGAAAGTCCGTGGCCTCTGGGCCTTCCGTGGGTTGGCACCCACGGCTAATTTCATCGGATCGCTCCGCGACCCGATGCATTGCGGTAGCAGGCTCCAATTCGGGCCTGTGTCCCGCCGACCACGAGCCAGGACCGATCGGTCATGGCTTCTTGGTGTTCGCTCCGTCCCATCTTCCTCCTGACTCCGGACGCGGTCCCTCGTGTCTCCCGTCTTCTTCGGTCCCGCAAGCCGCTGCTTCGCGGGTGCGAAGTAAGCGAAGCAAGGGGGCAAGCAGGTTCTGGCTTCACCCGGCTCGGCCTCTTCTCCGGCCGGCACAGATCGACGAAAAGCACCGGGCAAACAGTTCAAGCGCACCAGAATCGGAACGCCATGCGGTTGGCAACCGAGCGTCCAAGCGGCCTGCTCCACCGTCAAACGGGCTCGAGGCTAACCGAGTAGCGGAAGGAACTATTGGCAATTGTCTTTCATGTTCTCACAGGCACGAGGCCTTCACCATTGCCAGTCGGTCCGACTAACTACATCCGAACAAGAGTAAGAAAGCAATCGGTAGTTGAGAGAACCACTCCTTGCCAAACCGGGTTTGAGCGTCTTAACCTCTATTCTAAATCCGCTCCTGCTTTAACCGGATGCGCCAGAAATGACTCAAAACCCAACGTCTCAGAAAAGCATGGTTTTTATTAGCCATGCAACTCCCGAGGACAATGCCCTTTCTAAATGGCTTGCACTACGACTGGCCAGTCAAGGTTATCCGGTCTGGTGTGATTTAACGAAATTGCTGGGAGGAGAGGATTTCTGGAAAGACATAGAAAGTGCGATCCGTGACCGCACAATAAAGTTTCTGTTTGTCCTTTCAAAGGTATCGAATCAAAAATCGGGAACCTTAATGGAACTCGCGGTCGCGCGGAAAGTGGGTAAGTCAATTACTGACTTCATTATTCCACTCCGAATAGACGACATTAAGTCTGATGACGTAAATATTGAGTTAAATAGATTAAACTATATCGATTTCTCAAGAAACTGGCTCGGCGGCTTACAGCAGCTTTTGAAAAAACTTGCTGAGGACAATGTTCCAAAGGATCCACGATTTACCCCTACAGCTGTGACTGAATGGTGGAAACAAAGCCATTCGGCGATGGAAGGTGTGGAGACCAAACCAGAACGCTACTGCTCAAATTGGTTCGAATTTAAGTCGGTGCCACCTACGCTTCGGCTTCATTCCATAGAACCGCAGAAACAATTTGAGGATTCCAAAATCACATTCGGCCTGCCAACGTACCTCTTCGATCGGTATCTTTTGACGTTTGCAACCGCACCAGAATTGCAGCCCAGACTCGAGGAGTACGGATTAACAATAGCAAACACGGTTGACCTCGAACTCGCTGCCTTTCAGACAGCAGGAATAGAGCATCCCAAAATTGAGCGAAGGGAAGCGCGCAACATCATAACAGCGCTCTTCAAAGAAGGATTTGATTTCTTCGCCGCCTCGAAAGGATTGCTCCCCTATCAACTCGCCAACCACTCCCTACTGCATTGGTTCAGGAAAGACCTCGTTGATCGCGACAGGGTTTTCTATCGTGACTTAAACGGAAAGCGGGGCTGGAAAGGGGTCTCAGGCTATAAGGAATTCAGCTCATTGGTTGGACCCACTAGAATTCGTAATTGGCATTTCGGAGTGCAAGCAAGAGTTTATGCATGGCCCTTCTTTGGATATGCGATCAAGCCCCATGTCGTGTTCACGGAGAATGGTGTTTTGTATGAAAGCAAAACAAAGCAACATGCCGCTAGACGAAGCCAGTGCAAAAGCTGGTACAATAATGATTGGCTTGATCGGATAATGGCGACAATGTCGTTTTTGTCGGGAGAGGAAACTAGCGTAATAACTGTACCACTTTCTCTAGATTCGGTTATCACAGTTTCTAAAACGCCCCTACTTTTCGAAAGTCCAGTCAGCTACCAGATTGTGGCGGAGCAACCCGATTTGGAAAACATCGAAAACGATGAATTGGATGAAGTAGGGACGCTAGAGGAGGAAGAATTGTGAAACCTTTAATTCACATCCCAGAACCCAAGCTAGTGTTTGGCCTTGGGCAAAGCGTTGAAGACCCTCGCGATGGGCTAGGTTTATTCGGCCCGTTTGATCCGGCGCAGACTTTTGGCGTCAAGTACGGTGTAATTGGCACCAAAGCCGGCATCGCACGTTTGCTTCAATGGATTGGCCGCATTCAAAAACCGATATTCGACGAACCTCTAGCTCGATTGCGACCTCCCTTTCCGGGATTTGAAGCAGCGTTCGGTATACCTTTCCCACTTAAGCCAACTGCGACAATCGAATTTCCGGAAAGGGAACTGAGCAAGGTAGTTCACATTGGCGATACCCATAAACGCATTTACGAAACCGCTGGATTTTTCACTCAGAGAATTCTTGAGTTTGTCCGTAGCGAGGACAACAAACCAGACATCTGGTTTGTGATAGCCACTGAGGATGTATACAAATATTGTCGTCCTCAATCTCTGGTGGAAAAAGACCAACGTATTGTCGTTGAAGGTACGATGAAGCCTTCCGAAGCGAAGCGTCTAATTAAGGAGCCAGACCTGTTTGAAGAGAGAAATCAAGCCGCGACTGTTTACCAATACGCACCTGATTTTCGGAATCAAATAAAGGGAAGACTACTTTCTCACGGCATTCTGACGCAGATTGTTCGCGAAAGCACCGTCGCCCATATGGACTTTCTGAATAGAGGAGGCAAGCCAACCCGCCAATTAGGCAAACTGCAATCTGAGATTGCCTGGAACATGAGCTCTGCAGTCTATTACAAGATTGGAGGTCGCCCATGGAAACTGGATCGAGTAAGAGAAGGTGTCTGCTATGTTGGATTAGTCTTTAAACGGGACGAAAAGCAGGCTGACCCCCAAGCAGCCTGTTGTGCTGCTCAAATGTTCCTAGATTCAGGAGATGGAGTCGTATTTAAAGGAAATGTCGGTCCCTGGCTGACAGGCAAACGGGGCCATTTCCATCTTACTACTCATGCCGCTAACGAGTTGCTAAGCCAAGCGATTGAAGCTTATCGCAAAAGCCACAACGGACTTCCTCCAAAAGAGTTGTTCGTTCACGGCAAAGTCAAATTTAATGAGGCGGAATGGCACGGCTTTAAAGAGGCCGCCGGAACGAAGACGAATATCGTCGGAATTAAAATTAGCGACGCTGAAGACTTTCGACTTTTCCGCGAAGAGGGTGGAATGCCAGCCATACGGGGTCTTGCTTGGATTCAGGATGCCAGAAATGGATATTTAATAACAAAGGGGTTTATTCCGCATTTACAGACATACCCTGGAAAAGAAGTTCCACGGCCACTGCAAGTTGAGATTTGCGGAGGAGAGGCATCGCTAGAAACAGTTCTTCAGGATGTCCTTGCCTTGACTAAGTTGAATTACAATTCTTGCAAGTATGCTGATGGAGTACCTGTAACGTTAAAATTTGCAGATGCCGTCGGTGAAGTCTTGATCAGTGGCCCAAAACTGCCCGATGCACCGTTACCATTTAGGCATTACATTTAATCCTGCGCTTGATTTTATTACATCAATTTGAACGCATGGACGATAGCAACGGAGCAACCCTCCCCAACGGGAGCTTGGTCTTAAACGATCAAGCCGTCCGCCTCTTTCAAGCGATTCTCAAAGGGGCGTTTGCCCTGGTCTATTGATCAAGGAACATCCGCAACCATGAAAAAAGAAGATCTGAACCAATGCAGCCTACCCCCAAGACGCACCGGCTGGATTGTCCAATTGCTGGCAAAGTTGTCGGTCAGATGGATTTTATTGTTTGGCGTTCTGGCTTACGTGTTGCCGGTGTTTGTCGTCTCAGGGATTGAGTTCTGGTGTTCGAAAACATCAAATATTCCGTGGATCAAAGCAGGCGACACCAAGGTCACTGAGTTCTGGCTACTTGTTTATTTTAACTTCATCACCATCCTAACCATTGGTTATGGTGATTTTGCACCATATAGTCCTTGGGCACGGTTCCTCTCGGTGGCGGAGGCATTGATGGGCACTGGCATCATGACCGTGACCTTGTCCGCATTGATCGCAAAGTTTCTCTCACCGCCGAAAGATGCGATCGTTTTTTCACGCTACGCCTACTACTGCTACGAACCCCAGAAGTTCCTGGTGATCTATCTTAACACGACCCGCAATCGGATCGTGAATGCTGACCAATCTTCATATTTTAAACTGGCCGGAAATTGGACCGTGACGCCTTCCGATCGTAGCCCATTGATCACTCGGGCGGTGCAGACATTTCATGTGGCAAGAGTACCTAAAAAGGTTCTCGTCGCTCGGCTAGACATAGATCGCCCAGATGAAACCAGAGACCTGCTTCGTTTCGGAATAAGCGGGCAGCTCGGTGGAAGCTCCTTCTCTGCGGGGATTGAATACAATGCAAATGACATCCTTGTGATCCCCAACCGAGATGAGTTAACAGCATTCCCCGGCTTTTGGCAGCCCAACCTGAAGGATGAAAAATTTCTCCGAATGTTTCATTACCGTCCGGATAATGCCCCAACTTTGGTTGAGTATGTTAGGGCGCAGAGACAACTGCAGAACAGCATAGGGGAAGAATGAGAATGATGCGCAGGTCTCCATGCTTTCCCGCTTAATGGCGAGTGCAGTGCTGGGCGCTAAACCGGAGACGAGCATACCCGAGCTCCGCAAGCAGGTTTTTTGAAGAAGCCCAACGGGTTTGGGGCGAAAGCAGTTTTCGGTCTTCGGTTTCTGCCAGCACGCCACCTTACGTTGGCGGCCGGCGCCAAGAAATAGAGAGATTCGTCACCTCGTCTCCTACAGATGCGGGAGAGTAGAAGAGGACGGGCGGGACGCGCCGTCCTACTATGGAGGCCTTCCCCCGCCCTTTCCGCACCGGTGATGGACAAAGGGGGCGGGATTCCACAGCCTCCCGCCCCGTCCACGGACTGGAATTCGAGGAGGCTCGGAAGGTTGAACCCGATCAACGACGCTTCCGGAGCGGCTGCCCCGGTGCAAATGGCTGCCCGTTTCCTTGTGTTTCCGGTTCCCGGTGGATGATTGGATGGCGGTTAGAAATCAGAGTTATGACTCAGCAACGTTCGTTCCCGTTTTACGTCGCCACTCTGCTGGCCGTTTTGGCCACCAGCTTCAGCACCCACTTCGCCGCCGCCGCCGTGCCCGAGGTGGCCACCCTCGCCCCCAGTGGGCAGATCAATACCCTCGCCCAGCTCAATGGCACGGTGAATCCGAACGGCTCGGCGGCTACCGGCTGGTTCGAGTGGGGCACCTCCACCTTTGACTACAGCCAGCGGACCGCGCCGGTGGAACTGGGCAGCGGCCCGGTGGCCGTGGGCCTCAGCAACCTGCTGGGCGGGCTCACGCCGGGGCTGATCTATCACGGGCGGGTCGTGGCCACGAATGCGGATGGGCTCAGCCGGGGTGGCGACGTGGCGTTCGGCTCACCCCGGGTGGTCCTGAATGGACCGGCCATCCTGACCAATGCCCTCGGCGGTCCCTACACCGAACCGGGTGCCGGGGCCACCGGGGCAATCCTGGCCCTTTCCGGCGGAGGTTTGCACAGCCTGGCGCTCCGGAGCGACGGGACGGTGGTGGCTTGGGGACACGATGAATCGGGCCAGGCGAACGTCCCCGTCGGGTTGGGTGACGTCGTGGCGGTCGCCGCGGGGGGCAATTACAGTCTGGCGCTGCGGCGCGACGGGACGGTGGCCGGCTGGGGCAACAACGACGGGGGCCAGACGACCATCCCGGCCGGGTTGAGCAACGTGGTGGTCATTGCCACCGGAGCTTTGCACAGCCTGGCGCTGCGGCGCGATGGGACGGTGGCAGCTTGGGGGACCAATGGAAATGGCCAGACGACGATCCCCGCCGGGTTAAGCAACGTGGTGGCGGTGGCCGCGGGAGCTTTTCACAGTCTGGCGCTCCGGAGCGATGGGACGGTCGTGGGTTGGGGGGACAACCGTTTCGGCGAGGCGACCGCCCCTGCCGGGCTGAGCAACGTGGTGGCCATTGCCTCAGGAAATTTCCGCAATCTGGCGCTGCGGAGCGATGGGACGGTCGTGGGTTGGGGAGACGATTATGATCATTTTGACGAGACGCCCATTCCCGCCGGGTTGAGCCACGTGGCGGCCATTGCCCAGGGGGGCAATTTCGGCCTGGCGCTGGGGAGCGACGGGACGGTGAGTGCCTGGGGAGGCTTCCTCTATGGCCCGACGACCATCCCGGCCGGGTTGGACCAGGTGGTGGCCATTGCCGCCGGATCCATTCACAGCCTGGCCCTGCGGAGCGACGGTACGGTGGTGGCCTGGGGTGCCAATTTCTTAGGCTTTGCGGACCCCCCGGCGGATCTGAACCGCTTGCCGGTCGCGATCAGCGGCAGCGTGGAGACGAACGCGCCGGGCCGCTACACCCTGACGTACACCAGCACGAATGCCCTCGGAGGTGTGGGCTCCGTCAGCCGCACGGTGGACGTCGTGCCTTCGCCGATCGTGGTGACCCTGGCCCCCAGCGGGCAGAGCAACACCGTGGCGCAGCTCAACGGCACCGTGAATCCGAACGGCACGGCCACCACCGGCTGGTTCGAGTGGGGCACCTCCACCTCGGATTACAGCCAGCGGACCCCGCCGATGGACTTGGGCAACGGCCTGGTGGCCGTGGGTCACAGCGCCCCGCTGGACGGCCTGACGCCCGGAGTGATTTATCACGGGCGGATCGTGGCGAGCAATGCGAGCGGACTCAGCCGGGGTGGTGACGTGGCGTTCGGTTCGCCCCGGATGGTTTTGCTGGGCCCGGCCATTCAGACCAATGAACTTGGCAATTCCTACCTCGAATCGGGAGCTGTGACGGCCGATGCCGCCCAGGCCATTGCCGCCGGAGGGTATCACGGTCTGGCCCTGAGGTACGATGGGAACGTCGTGGCCTGGGGTTACAATTTCTCCAACCAGGCGAGCGTCCCCGCCGGGTTGGGCAACGTGTTGGCCGTGGCTGCAGGAGCCTTCCACAGCCTGGCGCTGCGGAGCGACGGGACGGTGAGCGCCTGGGGGGACAACCAGTACGGCCAGACAACTGTCCCACCCGGGTTGAACCACGTGGTGGCCATTGCGGCCGGAGGTTTTCACAGTCTGGCGCTGAGAGACGATGGCACGGTGGCAGCCTGGGGAGCGGGTCTGAAAATTGACACCAGTGGCACCAGTTCGGGGCTCGACCTTGGCCAATCCATCATCCCCCCCGGGCTGAGCAACGTGGTGGCCATTGCCGGGGGAAGCATGCACAGTCTGGCGCTCCGAAACGACGGGACGGTGATCGCCTGGGGGGACAACCGGTTTCGCCAGACGGACCTCCCCACCTGGTTGGACCAGGTGGTGGCCGTCTCGGCTGCAAGTTATCACAGCCTGGCGCTGCGAAGCGATGGCACCGTCGTGGCTTGGGGAGAAAACAACGGCTTTCAGATCGTCCCCTCCGGATTGGGCGGCGTGGTGGCCATTGCCGATGGCGAGACTCACAGTCTGGCGCTGCGGAGCAACGGGATGATCGTGGGCTGGGGAGACAATCAAAGCGGCCAGACGACCATCCCCGCCGGGCTGGGTAATGTGACGGCCATTGCCGCGGGATCGGCCTACAGCCTCGCCCTGCAGCGCGACGGGACGGTGCTGGGCTGGGGCAGGAATGAATATGGCCGGACGACGATCCCCGCCTCGTTGAATCCCCTGGCGGTCGCGGTCACCGGCCACGTGGATGGGTCCACGCCGGGCCGCTACACCCTGACCTACACCAGCACCAATGCCCTCGGCGGCGTGGGCTCCATCACCCGCACGGTGATCGTGCCCGCGACTCTGCCCACGGTACTGACCCTGGCCCCCAGCGGGCAGATCAACACCGTGGCGCAGCTCAACGGCACGGTGAATCCGAACGGTGCGGCCACCACCGGCTGGTTCGAGTGGGGCACCTCCGCTTTGGATTACAGCCAGCACACCGCGCCAGTGGAACTGGGCAAGGGTTCGGTCGCCGTGGGCCTCAGCAGCCTGCTGGACGGGCTCACCCCGGGAGTGGTCTATCACGGCCGGATCGTCGCGACCAATGCGGGTGGACTCAGCCAGGGTGGCGATGTGGCGTTCGGCTCGCCGCGGATGGTTTTGCTGGGCCCGGCCACCCAGACCAATGCCCTGGGCATCCCTTACCCGGATCCGGGCGCGGTGACCGCCAATGCCCCCCTCGCCCTGGCCGCGGGGGGTTATCACAGTCTCGCACTGCGGCATGATGGGACCGTGGTGGGCTGGGGATATAATGACTATGGCCAGACGACCGTCCCAGGCGGGTTGACCAACGTGACGGCCCTGGCCGCGGGAACTTTTCACAGCCTGGCGCTGCGGAGCGATGGGACGGTCGTGGCTTGGGGCGACAATGCCCATGGCCAGACCACCATTCCCGCCGGGCTGAGCAACGTGGTGGCCATTGTCGGGGCCGGTTTTCACAGCCTGGCGCTGCGGAGCGATGGCACCGTGGTGGGTTGGGGCGACAATTCCCTCGGCCAGACCACGATCCCCGCCGGGCTGGGCAACGTCGTGGGCCTTGCCGCCGGCGATCTTCACAGCCTGGCGCTCCAGCGGGATGGCACGGTCGTGGGTTGGGGTGACAACCGGTTTGGCCAGACGACCATCCCGGCCGGGCTGAGCCATGGGGCCGCCGCCATCGCCGCCGCCGGTCTGCACAGTCTGGCGCTCCGGAACGATGGGACCGTGATGGGGTGGGGTGACTACGACTCCGGCCGGCGGACCACGCCGGTCGGACTGGGCGGGGTCGTCGCCATCGCCGACGGAGATTCCCACAGCCTGGCGCTGCGGAGCGACGGGCGGGTGGTGGCCTGGGGAGACATCGGCCTGGACCAGGCAAGCATCCCACCGGGATTGGGCAACGTGAGCGCCATTGCCGCAGGAAATCTGCACAATCTGGCGCTGCAGCGCGACGGGACAGTGGTGGCCTGGGGAAGGAATGAGTACGGCCAGACCGCCGTCCCCGCCGGCTTGAAGCCTCTGGCCGTTGCGGTTACCGGTTGGGTGGATATCTACACCCCGGGCAGCTACACCCTGACCTACACCGGCATCAACGCCCTGGGCGGCGTGGGCTCCGTCACCCGTACCGTGGTCGTCGTGTCTCCGGCGTACCCGCCGGTCCTCGTCGCCGCCGACTCAAACCGGCGGGGCATCGGGGCCTTCCAATTCAGCTTTATCAACGCCCCCGGTCTGAGCTTCCGGGTATGGGGCAGCCCCGATCCGTCGTTATCGCCGGCCCAGTGGTTCGACCTCGGCTGGGCCGTGGAGATACCGGCCGGCTCCGGCTTTTATCAGTTCTCGGACCCCCTGGCCCGCAACAACCCCCAGGGCTTCTTTTACCGTGTGAAATCGCCCTGACCGGCGGCAGGGAGAGACTTTTCCGGCCGATTGCCCCGGCACCTGCCCACCAGCAGTCCGGTGCTTTCCACCCGCCCCCCGGCCCCAGCGGCAATCGGGGCGCTCATCGCCATGCAACGCCGTCCGGGAGCGGCGACGGTGGCAACGCTCCCGCCGTGGTGACGCGCTCACTTCCCGGCCCGGCCGGGTCGTGATTGAAATGCAGGCCGGCAGCTCAACGGGTGGGCATTCCCCCAGATGCTGTCGGTATCAGACACGCGCCTACGAACCCTTTTGTATCTAGTCGCCTTACCGGCCCCTAAGCCATGACGATGCAGTTAAAAGGGGCGCGGACCGCCGGGCCCGCATGAACGGACTTTTCGTTCGGCTGAAGGACCCGCCAGACAGTGAAACGTCGGGGTCAGGCCCCCGCCGTGGCGCAAGCCCCGCTGGCCCGACTCGCGGACCAGGCGGTCCGCGCTCCGGTTGCATGATTCCAGCCGAAAGCCCAGCCGCATGGAGGGCTTTCGCGTCCAGGGCCGGCTGGTCGCGTGGCTCCGTTCCCCGCTCCTCCTGACTCCGGACGCAGTCCCCTCCTGTCTCCTGTCTCCTTCGGCCACGATCCCGCCCACGAAAACGGCACCCTGCCCAATTGTCAGACGGGCTCTCATGGAAATCATGAATTGATCCTAATAAATATAGGCGGGTCCTAGTCCGCCGGAGGGCCCGGCCGCCCCTAAGATGCGGTGAATAACTTTTCTCCAACTTGATGTTGCTTTTCTGATATCGCTCACTAGCGTAGCGACGCTTAGCACAAAATCACAAGGAAGGTACTCTCCCCTGCCAGACAAGGCAGATCAATTTCAGACCGGTTGGTCATGTGGAACATCCATGTGATCACGGCATTGGTTCAAAGGTGAAAATCCAGGACACATCTGAACGGCACGTGCCCGTTGCCCCGGGGAGGCCCCGTATCGAAGGCGGGCCAGGGCGTCCGGGCAGGACCATTGCCACCGTTGCAAATCACTCAATTGCAAGCACATGGCAAAACACGCCACGTGACTTTTCATTTCCGAACGCACCCCCCATGGAGCCGTAAAGCAACACCACCAGCAGCAGCATCGCCGTTTCAGTGCGCCCTTCATATGTGATCATATGCGGGCACGTGCGGCAGCCGTCGCGCCGGCCGACCCGATGCGCCGGCAGAAGGATGCCCCGCCCCTTGAGCGGGGCGGACAGTGAGGTATTTTATACAATTAGAAAACCAGGCACATATGGCAGTCAAAATATCAGACGGCACCGCGTCCGCCGCAAGCGCCTTGCGGGGCCGGCGCCGTCGCCGGGCGGTGCCCGCCGGGGTGCCGCCCCATGACCTGCAGATTGTGATGGCCCCTCCGCTTTCCGAGACCACAGCACTCAACCACAAAGAACAAATTATGATTGTCGGCAAAGTATTCATCATCAACTGCACGCTGCAGGAACTGCCCGTGCGCATCAACCGGGGCAACCCGGTGGTCCTGACCCCCGGGCACCTCCGCCTGAACGACCATTATCGGGGCGACAAGCTCGCCGCCACCCCGGCGATCGATCTCCGCGGGGAATCACCGGAACGCGAGCCGGCCCGCAAGGAGCTGGCGGTCAAGCACGAGCCCAAAAAGGCCCTGTCGCGCCTGGATGAATCGCTGGAAATCGTCTGCCCCTTCATCACCGAGGGCCCGGGCTGGCTCGGGGTCTCGCGCGCTCCCGAGGCCCGCCAGGACCAGTTCGGCCCGACGAACACGCTGGAGGTCATGGTGCCGGGAGAAACCGCCACCTATGAATCCATCCTGATCCCCTTCAGCAACTGGCCGCTCATCGTTGACCTGCAGCTCTTTGTCTATTACTCGGCCGCCATCCTCAGCGCCGACGGCCTCGTCGTGTGGAGTTCCGCCTCCGCCTGAGCCCAAGTTTCCGTAGCACTACAACACCTCAACCGCAGTAAACACAGTCCATATATGGCAACTACAAATGTCGGTGCAGCCGTGTTCGTCAACCTGGTCACCAACCAGCAGATCACCATCTACCTCAACACGACGGCGGGTGGGCGTCATCCCATCGTGGTCTCGGCCACCCCGCTGATGAGCGTGGCGAATTTCAGCTGGGACGGCTCCGATGACCTGCCGCCGGTCTCGCCCATGCCGAGCCTGACGCCCCAGCTCGGGGCCAGCTATCTCTACCCGCTCTCGGCGGGGGTCAATCCGGGCAATTTTACGGTGGGAATGGTCAACACTTTCATCGTTTCCAGCGGTGCTTTTGGCAGCGCGACCTACTCCATCGACCTCTCGGCGACGCTCGTCAGCAGCACGGTCACGATTTTCGTGACCGAGCCCAACCCGCAAAACCCGAGCGCGCAAAGCGTCTGGGCCTCGGATCAGCTGGGCGAGCCGCTCACGGTGACCCAGACCTCCTGAGCCGTGCGTCCGTCCTCCGCCGGCGCCCATCCGGGCGGCCCGGCCGCGACCCCTGGCGCCGAAGTTTCGGCTCCGGCGCCAGGGCAGGCGAACGATGGTTCTGTCTCCGTAGCGCACCCCGCGATGACCCGTAGCCCAAACGCTGAAAGTCAATGCCAACGAACTGTGGAATAGTCACCCTGCTCAATCTGGTGATGAATTATGTGGAGGTCCGGATTAACGGCGGCGTGCAGTCGAACAACTTCGAGCTGACCCCCGCAACCTGCACGCTGCCCAGTTATGTTTCCGTTCCGGACGGTCAGGGCATCGATCTGGACCAGATTCAGATCACCCCCTGTGTCCCGGCGTCGGCGTTTGTGGTGCGCAATGCGGAGCCCTCCGGAGTGCCCGGGGAATTTTGCGAGCAAAACACCGTCGAGATCATGATCGAGGGCCGCAAGGAGACTTATAACATACCCATCCAGCTCGTGAGCCACCCGCTGGTGCTGAGCCTCAACCTGCTGGTGCTCCGCAGCGGACTCGTGCTGCTCGAGGACAATGGCAACATCATCTGGAGCGAGTTCCGAAACCAGACCTGACCAGGCGGGCCCCATCCAGCACCACCATCCCATGACCCTGCTCCCGCGCCTTGGCGCGACCGCCCACCGGCTGATCCGATGATCGACACCGCACTCGCCGTCCTGGCCAGTTCCGCCTCCGAGTTCCTCCAGACCCGGACGGGCTGGAAGGTGACTTCGCCGATGGTGGTCGTGGGACCGCCCGTGCCGGATTCCACGGGGATGCAGGGGGTGTCCGAGACCGTGACGCTCTCGCTGCTGAACATCGAGGAAGACCGGGTCAACACCGCGCAGGGCATGATGGTGCGGACGCAGACCCCGGACGGCGACGCGGTGCAGCGCGCCCATCTGCGGCTGAGCCTCCTGGTGCTCTTCGCCGCGCACTTTCCGAACTACGCCGAATCGCTCCGGCGGATTTCGTACGTGATCGAATGTTTCCAGGCCAAGCCCGCCCTCACGCCCCAGAACACGCCGGGGATGGATCCCACGCTGGAGAAGGTGATCCTCGATCTGTTCCCGATCACGACCTACGACTCGTCCCACATCTGGAGCATGTTCGGGGGCAGCTACCTGCCGTCGGTCATCTACCGCGTCCGCCTGATCACCATCGACGCCAACCGGCCGGTGCAGCCGAAGATCCCGGTGACGCAGCAGCGCCGCGACGTCGTCAACGGGGCCGTCTAGCATGGATACCTGGACGCACATCCTGCAGCTCTCGATCGGGCACTCCTACTTCCCGAGTGCCGCCGGCGGTCAGTTTGTGGTCACGCCCTCCGAGGGGACCCGGCTGCTCCTGAAGGATCTGGGCCTGCTAGGCCGGCCCGGTCTGGACTCCTTCCAGATCTACAGCGGGAATGCGGCGCTCCTGGCGCAGTGGCTGGCCAACCCTTCGGCACCCCCGCTCACGTTTTTCCTGCACGCCCTGTCGGCCGATTGCCTCCGCTATTCGGACCTGGATGGCGGCCCGCCGCCGCCGGGCACGGCCGGGGCGTATTATCTCTCCAACCGCGCCGGGGCCGCGGGCAAGGTGCCGGTTTCCGGAATGACCCTGACGCTGCCGGACGGCACGGAGCAGCCGGCGAAATATGTGCTGGTCGTGCCCCCGGGCACGACGGGCGCCACGGACCAGGTCAGCACCGTCCGGCAGGGAAGAAAGCGCGTCGCCTACTTCGCCTCGCTGGAAATCATGCGGTCGCGTCCCCTGGCAATTCTCCAGCTGTTTCCGACGGACGATTCAGGCGCGCCCCTGTTCCCGACCGCGACCGGCCCGGGAACGCCGGCCACGGCGAAAATCGAGATCCTGGCCCGCGAAATCCAGTGGCGTTACCAGGTGAAGAACGAGTCCGGGCATTTCGATCTCACGACGCTGACCCTGAAGCCCACGAGCGCGAATCCGCGTCCGGGCGCAAAGGCGGCGTCCACCCTGGTCACCCCGGGAACGCCCCCGGACAAGCCCGGTGCCGTGCTGGACCTCCTGACGAATGGCGCCTTTCCCCTCAGCCAGTCCGGCCCGCCCCTTTTTGCGCTGTGGAGCGGCCAGCAGCAGCTCATGGAACTGCCGCTGCCCGCGCCGACCAGCCTGATTCCCGACGGTCCTTCCGCAATCGCCTACGTCTTCATCTAACACACCAGAAACCTGTTTCCTATGGCCACCACCTATACCACACCCGGAGTTTATGTGCAGGAGATCCCGGGATTTCCCCCCGGAGTCGCCCAGATCCCGTCGGCGGTCCCGGTCTTCATCGGGCTGACCGCAAACACCACGGCGTCCGACGGGAGCAACCTGGTGGGTGTGCCCGCCTCGGTCTCGAGCATGCTGGAGGTCAACAACCTCTTCGGCGGACCGCCGACGATGAATGTGCTCAGCCTCGCGATGTCATCCTCGACGGGGACGACCACCGCCGACACGGTCGTGAGCGCCACGACGACCCTGCCGTCGGTCCTGTACCATTCGCTGGAGCTCTATTTCGCCAACGGGGGCGGGCCGTGCTACGTCATCTCCGTCGGGGCATATGGCACCTCGCTCTCGGCGGCCCTGTTCCAAAACGCGGTCCAGGTCCTCTCCCAGCATCCGGAGCCCACCCTGATCATCCTGTCGGATGCCGTGCTCCTCCCGGCGGCGAACTACAACTCCGTGATCACCGCGGCGCTGGGGTTCGCCGAGCAGGAAGCGGTGGACTACCGGTTCCTGCTGCTGGACCTCCAGGAATACGGGGCGGCGGGAGCGCCGTTCAACTACACCAATCCCACCACGCCCTATTACGCGGCCTTCCGCACCGGGGTCGGAATCAACTATCTGGATGGGGCGGCCGCGTACACCCCGTATCTGGAGGCCCTCGTCTCGGCCAGCACCAACTACACCCAGATCAGCGGTGGATTCTCCACGTGGGCGAAATCTTCCAAATCGACCCTCGTTTTCCCCGTCCCACCGCCCACCGTCGCCATTCCCAAGGCCCCGATCACGGCGGCGCAGGAGGCCACGCTCCGGGCGACCTGGCCGGCCTATAAGACGATCGCCGAGACGGTGGAAGGACTGAGCGTGCTCATGCCGCCCAGCGGGGCGATGGCGGGCGTCTGTTTCGCGACCGACACCAACCGCGGCTTCTGGAAGGCGCCGGCCAATGTCAGCCTCAACAACGTGGTCGACGTGGCCTACCGGATCGACGATCCGACCAACGGCCTGCTGAATGTGGACAGCGTCGGCGGAAAATCCATCAACGCGATCCGCAGCTTCACCGGCCAGGGGATCCTCGTCTGGGGTGCGCGGACGTTGGCCGGAAACGACACGGACTGGCGTTATGTCTCGGTCCGCCGCACGGTCAGCATCATCGAGCAGTCGATCAAGAACTCGATCAACTGGGCGGTCTTCGAGCCCAATGACGACCACCTCTGGCTCCGGGTGAAGGGGATGATCAGCGACTACCTCACGGAGCTCTGGAAGGAGGGCGCGCTGCAGGGGTCGTCGGCCAGCCAGGCGTTCTACGTCAATGTCGGCCTCGGGAGCACGATGACCTCGCAGGACCTGCTCGAGGGCCGGCTGATCGTCGCGGTCGGCCTGGCGGTCGTCCGGCCGGCGGAGTTCATCATTCTGCAGTTCACCCAGATCGCGGCGACCAGCTAGTCGCACGCCCCGGGTTCCCCACATCCCAGCCCCAATTGCTAAGGACAGACCATGCCTGATTCAAAATATCCGTTACCCGCGTTCAGCTACTCCGTGCTCATCGGCAAGACCCAGCTGTCGGTCAATGAGGTGAGTGGCCTGAACATGGAGGTGCAAGTCATAGAATACCGCGACGGGGACAATCCCCAGTACGCCGCGATGAAGATGTCCGGCATCCCCAAGGTGTCGAACGTCACGCTGAAGCGCGGCATCGTCGACAACGGAAACATGATGTCGAACGTGACCTGGTTCACCACGACCGCCCTGAACATCCCCTCCCGGCAGACCGTGCAGATCAACCTGCTGGATGAGAACGGCAAGATCGTGATCACCTGGTCGCTGGCCAACGCCTGGCCGGTGAAGATCGAGGCGCCGGCCCTGGGCGCCCAGAAAAACGAGGTCGCCTTCGAGTCGATGGAACTGGCCTTCGAGGTCCTCACCATCACCAAGGCGAGCTGAACCCGTACCATCGGCTGAAACCGCCCCGAGCGCCGAGCGCCGGATCCCCACCGCACAATGTCAGCCCCGGTTTTTCCGACGGCATTCTCCTTTCGGGTTTCCTTCCAGACACAGGGGATCACCGGAGCCTCCGGGGACAGCTCCTTCCAGGAGGTCCATGGCCTGACCCAGACCATCCCGTCGTTCGACCTCCCGGAGGGGGGGCAGAACCAGTACGTGCAGCGGCTGCCGCAGGTGCCCACCTACTCGGACCTGGTGCTGACCCGGGGGGTGGTCACGGATTCCCAGCTCATCGTCTGGCTGCAGAACGCGTTCGAGCAGTTCCTGTTCACGCCGGCCACGCTGGTGATCTCGCTGCTGGATTCCACCGGCAGCCCGATGGTGAGCTGGCGGGTGGTCGGGGCGATCCCGGCCAAGTGGAGCATCAGCAACTTCGGGGGCAAGACCAACGAACTGGCGCTGGAGACCCTCGAACTGAGATACCAGTACTTCATCCGCACCGACGACTGATATGCCCCTCGAACTGCGCGAACTCATCATCATCGCCGAGGTCGGCGACGACGCCTCCGGCCCCGGACCGGAGGCCGAGCGCCCGGAGGCCGCCGCCCGCCGCCATGAACGCCTGGTCCGCGAGGTCGCGGAACGGGTGCTCGAGACCCTCGCCCGCCAGCAGGAGGACTGATGGCGGACGATTCCTCCAGCGGCACGCTCGAAAAGCTGCGGATCGACGCCTACGAGAGCCCGAGCTGCACCGGGACGATCGCGCAGACCTACTACCTGATGTTCAATCCCAGCACCTATGACGAGAACTGGAACGTTTCCTGGAAGCTGGACCAGGCCCAGGGGACCAGCGGCGTGCAGGCGGAATTCGACCACATCGAGCCGCAGGCGTTCGCCTTCGATTTCTATGTGGACGGGACCGGGGCCGCGGATGGGAATCCCATCGACGTCTACTCGAACATCACCCAGTTCCTGAAACTCATCGCGACCTACGATGGGAAGGTCCACCGCCCGCGGTTCTGCCAGCTCACCTGGGGCTCGATGACATTTTCCGGGGTGCTGAGCACCGCGAAGGTCAGCTACGTGATGTTCAAGCCCAACGGGGATCCGTTACGGGCCAAGGTGCAGGCGAGATTCATCTCCTCGACCACCGACACCGCCCGCCTGGCCGCCGAGGACAACAGCTCGCCGGACATGACCCACACCTGGAAGGTGAGCCGGGGCGACCGCCTGCCCGCGATCTCCAACCAGATCTATGGCTCGCCCGACTACTATCTCCAGCTGGCGGCGTACAACGGCCTCACCCAGTTCCGGACCCTGGTTCCGGGCACCACCCTCCAGGTCCCCCGGCTCGAAACCCTCCTGGCGCAGGTCCCGGCGGCGGCCTGATTCTCCCCCGCCCCATGAGCGCCTCCGACACGACGACGGATTCCAGCTGGAGTGTGGCGGTCAACGGCACGGTGGTGACCACCGGGCCGCTGGAACTGGTCGTCGTGCGGCAGCTGAACCGGATCACGACGGCCACCCTTTCCTTTGTCGACGGCTCGCCGTCGCAGAATGATTTCCCGCTGAGCACCTCGGGCGTGCTCGATCCCGCCGCCAAGATCGAGCTGAGCGCGGGCTACGGGCAGAACAACCAGCCCATCTTCAGCGGCATCATCGTCGGGCACCGCGTGCTGGCGTTCCCGAACCGCACGCGGCTCTGCATCGAGGCCCGGGACGCCGCGTTCGGGCTGGCCATCGCGCCGCGGAACCGGCTGTTCACTGACACCACCGACGGGGACATTGTCACGGGGATCCTCGGGGAACACGGCCTGGGCACCTCGGTCGCCTCGACCTCGCCGCAGATCGAGCAGGTGGCGCAGCGCGACCAGACCGACTGGGAGTTCATCCTGTCGCGGATGGGCCGCTACGGGATGGTGGTCTCGACGGAGGACGGGACGGTCCGGATCTTCACCCCGAAGACGGGCAGCCCGGTGGACATCGGGCAGTACGGCCAGGATTATTTCGAGGTCGACCTGGGACTGGACGTCCGCGACCAGCTCCAGGCGACGAGTTCCACGGCGTGGGATTACACGACCCAGGCGGTCACCACGAAATCCGGCTCCGAACCGTCGGTCCCGCAGCCGGGCTCCATCAGCGCCAGCACGCTGGCGGCGGCGGGCGCGGCGACGCTGGTCGAGATCAGCAACCAGCTGCTGGCCGGCGATGCCGAGACCGCCCTGGCGGACGCGCGCCTGCTGGAGAGCCGCGTCGGCAAGCTCCAGGGGCGCGTGCGGATCGAGGGCCGCTCGGACCTGACCCTGGGCGCGACGGTGGCCATCAAGGGCTGCGGCACCCGTTTCAACGGGAACGCGCTCCTGACCGGGATCCGGCATCAGATTGTCAACGGGAACTGGCTCACCGACCTCGAGTTCGGCCGGATCACCTATCCGGCGCCCCGCACCCGCTCCGGGGGACCGTCGCGCCGGCAGTTTGCTTTCGGCACCGTCCTGCAGATCAGCCAGGATCCGGCCAGCCAGTTCCGGGTGAAAGTCAGCCTGCCCCTGCTGGAAGATGGGACCAAGGGCGTCTGGGCGCGGATATCGACCCTGTTTGCCGGCAACAACAACGCCTCCTTCTTCCGGCCCGATGTCGGCGACGAGGTGCTGGTCGCGCTGACCGATGACGACACGGCCGAGGCGGTGATCCTGGGGAGCCTGAATTCTGGAAAGCTGGCCTCGCCGCTGACCTCCCCCGACGAGGCGAACAATCTCAAGGCCTTCCAGACGCGGAGCGGACTGACGCTGTCCTTCGACGACGAAAAGAAGGAAATCATCGCGGCGACGCCCGGCGGAAACTCCGCCACCCTCAGCGACGAGGGGAAGTCGATCAGCCTCAAGGATCAGAACGGCAACTCCCTCGTGATGGACGACAGCGGGATTGTCCTCTCCAGCGCGAGCGCCATGACCCTCAAGGCGGCCACCACCCTGACCGTCCAGGCCGGCACGAAACTGAGCGCCTCGGGGGTCGATGTCGAGGTGTCGGCCAGCGGCGAGCTCAAGGCCAGCGGCACGGGCTCCTCGGAACTGAGCTCGTCCGGAATCACCAAGGTCCAGGGCAGCCTGGTCCAGCTCAACTGACCCCCATGAACACCCCCTCTGCCGACCAGTCAACGATCGGAACCGGCTGGGCCTTCCCGCCGGTTTTCTTCCAGGAAACCGGCAGTTGCGCGATGGTCACCGATGCGGCCGACATCGAGCAGAGCCTCTACATCCTCTTCCACACCGTGCCGGGCGAGCGGCCGCTGCTGCCGGACTATGGCTGCGACCTGCGCCGGTTTGTCTTCGAGCCGATGAACACGGCCACCCGGACCCTGATCCAGAATTCCATCACCCAGGCGGTCAACCAGTATGAGGCCCGGATCACCCTGCTGTCGGTCGGCGTCGCCTTTGACAGCACTTCGGGCACGCTCCTGATCAGCCTCGAGTACGTGATCTCGACGACCAACTCCCGCTTCAACAAGGTGTTTCCGTTTTACCTGGAGGAAGGCACCTACATCTCCCAATGACGTTGAACGCGCCCTCGCCCAACCCTGCGGTGTGGCCGTCCGACGACCAGGCCTCGCGGATGCCGCCGGCCCTGCATCCGGCCTACGCCCCGGTCGATGGACGGTCCGAGATCGACAGCCTCGCCTTTCTCCTCAACTACGCGAAACTGGTCCGCTTTTACAATCTCTCGGGGGCAACCCAGGGGGACTGGTCCACCATTCTCGACAAGGATCCGGCGGTGGCCCTGGCCGGGATCGCGTGGGAGGCCCGCTGGTACATCGGCGGCCGTTTCGCGGTGCTGCTGGAGGAGGTCCGCAAGGCCCTGGACGACTATCGCCTTTCCCTGATCCAGAGCCTGCAGGCCATTGCGCTGCTGCAACGGCAGGGACTGCCGGTCAGCAGTTCCAGCAGCTCCAGCAGCTTCAGCAGCTCCAGCGGGTCGGCCGGCAGTTCGGCGACCGCCGCCTCCTCGTCTTCCTCCTCTTCCTCGGCCAATGCGGATCAGGACGAGCTGGAGGACGACCTGGCACGCCTGGACCCGAGGCGGCTGCAGGCGATGCTGGACCGGCTGTACCGCTCGGCCCCGTGGGTGGGGATCACGACCGGGGACTCCATCGGCTCACCCCAGGTCATGGGCACCGGCCCCGCCGCTTCCGATGGCGGCGGCAACCCGGCCACGGCGTTTCCGCAATTCATCGGCCTCGCCCAGGCGCTCGCGCCCCCGGGCAGCGGCTCGGATGACCTGGAGACGGCCGTGGCCGCCATCGCCCGGAACCCGGCCGTTTCCACCCTGGGAGCCGCCGGCCAGCGGATCCAGGAACCGTTCCTCTGGACGGCCGGAAACCCCATGGTCCCGCCCCGGCCGCTCCAGACGCTGCTGGAGCGGCTGGATACGCTGAACCTGGTCTACTACGACCAGTTCTCCACTTTCATACGGTGGACAGACCAGCTCATCCCGTATCCGCAGCTCCAGGCGAACTTCAAGCGCGTGCTCAACGAACGGGCCCCGGAACCGGCCATCGCCCTCCGGAGCTTCACCGAGACCCTCTATGGGGTCATCCCCACCCAGCACAGTGTCACCGACTGCCCGCCCGCCGAGTCGGTGCCGCCCTCGTGGTCCCAGTCGCAGCTCCTGACCTACATCGAACTGACCAAGCTCCTGATCGACGTGCCGGACCCGGACCAGCCGCTCCCGGAGCAGACCCTCCAGGCGGCCCCCCTGCGGCTGTGCTTCAGCCTGGCCGGAATCCAGCCCGAACTGGTCCGGGCCCAGGGAAACCTGGTCTTCATCCGGTGCCTGCTGGAGGCGCTGGCCACCGGCATGTTCGAGGCCCAGCTGGCGGACACCACCGGTTTGCACAGCCCCGACAAGGGCCTGCTCCTGGCCTTCACCCGCATGCTCCAGCCGGTCCGGGCACAGGCGAACGGGCTGACCCGGAAACACCTGAGCTATTACTTTCGCGACCTGCTGCAGCTCGCGCCGCGCCCGACCGTCCCGGATGCGGTCGACCTCGTTTTCACACCGGCCAGTCCCACCCTCCCGACGACGCTCGCGGCCGGGACCGAACTGCGGGCCGGCAAGGATTCGGCGGGCAATGCCGTCACGTTCGCGTTGACCAGGTCGCTCGAGGTCAACGGCGTGGGCGTGGGCGATATCCGGAGCCTGCTGGCCAATGCCGCGCGGACCGGGGTGGCCACCAGTCCGGCCGCCACCGGAGCAACCGCCACCGGCGGCACGGCCACCCCCACGACCTGTTCGTTCGGCCGGGACACCTCCGGCCCGGCCGCCGAATACGGCGTGGCGATCAGCTCCCCCGTGCTCCGCCTGGGGGGCGGTCGCCGGCAGATCACCCTGGCCCTGTGGCCGGCCGGCAAGACCGTGCCGGCGCTGGAGGCCCTGATCGGACTGGATGGGCTCTTCCCGCCCGTGCTCCGGGTGCTGCTGTCGGGCAGCGGTGCCTGGATCACTCCGGACACGGTAAAGTTTACATTCGTAAATAAACACACGCTGGTGATGGGGCGGCCCGGCCCCGCGCTGGTGGCCACGCTGACCCTCGGGACCGGGGCCGCGCCGGTGGTTGATTTCGACCCGGTCGCGATGCAGGCCGCGACCGGACTCGGCTACCGCCCGTTTCCCGCCGGGCTGCCGCTCCTGATCCTGCTGCGCAACCAGGATGCGACCGGGGGTGCCGTGCCGTTCCCCCGTCCGTTCGACTCCGTCGAGCTGGCGGACTGGCGGCTGGAGGTCGAGGTGGGCGGGCTCACGGCCGTGACCCTCCAGAACGACCAGGGCCCGCTGTCGGCGACGAAGCCCTTCACCCCCTTCGGGGCCAAGCCGCTCCCGGGATCGGCGCTGATCGTCGGGTGCGCGGAGGCGCTGCAGAAACGGCTCGACACGCTCACGCTGCAGTGGAACTGGCCCACGCCACCGCCGGCCCTGGCGGACTACTATGCCGCCTACGAGGCGACCGTCCTCAGCGGGATCACGGATCTCGACGGGCTCGCCAAGACGCTTCAGGAGGCGACCACGGGACCGGTCGTCGCGATCCGGAACGGCCTGCAACCGGCCACCCTCCGGCTGCTCTTCGGCTATCCCGGGATGGTCTCGGCCACGACCCTGGGCACGGCGCTGCTGCAGGACTTTAACACGCTGATCAACGGGCCCAGCCTGTTTGAGCCCCAGTATCTGACCAGCTACTCGGACACGACGCGGCAGCTCAACGTGCTGTACCTGTCCACCGTCACGGGATTGCCGTCGGCGGAACTGCTGGCCCGCGTGAACCGCTCGATCCTGAGCGACCTCTTTCCGGACCCGCTGCCGAGGGTCCCGGCTTTCACCATCGGATTCGACATCCTGTCCGGCGGCGGCTGGGACACGTTTGCGCTGTTTCCGCTCCTGACCCTGCCCACCCTGTTCCTGCACTGGCCCGAGACGCTGCCCGCACCCGTGCCCCTCCTGTTGCAGGGAAGCGGGTCGGCCAGTGCCACCCCCGCCGCCTCGCTCCCCACGACATTCGACCCGGCGCCGTTGACGCTGACACCCTACACCGGGGGCACCCAGCAGGGCTTCCTCCGGGTCCGTCTGGCCGGGCCCGCCTTTGGCTTCGGCCAGGACCTGTATCCGCAACTGGTTTCGGCGGCGCAGACCGAGCTGGTCCAGGCGCAACAGGCCCTCGTCGCCGCCACCACGGCCCAGGCGAAGGCCGCGGCCGGCCTCGCTTCCGTCACCCCCTCCTCCAGCAGCAGCGCCTCGTCCAGCAGCGCGGCGGCCGACTGGGTCACGGATGGCGAGGAGCTGCTGGCTTCCCCGGGCGCCGAAGCCATCGGCAACGACGTGGCCACGGCCGTCACCGCGATCGACCCGCCCGTCGGCATGGCCCTCCAGATCGGGGCGAAACTGATCGGCGCCGCCCAGACGGTGGCCGGCTGGTTCGGGGCGGCAAAACCCGCCCCGAAACCGCCCACCCGTCCGGCGCGGTCCTCCAGCACGGCGGCCGCCCGTCAGAAATCGTCTGTCTCGCCCAACCCCGGCGGCGGCGGCACCACGCCCCCCCCGTTGCCGCCCTGCTACCAGCAGCGGGTCACCGAGGCGCAGGAGCTGCAGCAGTCCCTCCAAGCCCCGCTGGTGCCGAACTGGTCGGGTGTCGCGGTCTCCTACCGGAGCCACCTGACCAGTGCCGATGCGGATGCCGCCACGGTCTATCACCTGGTCCCGTTTGGATTTGCCCGGGCCGACAGTCTGGCGGTGGTGATTCTGGCCCCGCCCCCCCTCCTGCCCCCGGCTGTCAGCGGTTCAGCCGTACCCGATGCCACCCTGTTCCTGGGTCTCGCCCGGGCGGCGCCGCAGCAGGTCGTGACCTTCTATTTCCAATTCGTCACCGGTACGGCCAATCCTTCGGCCGATCCGCCCACGCCGCAGTGGCTGTACCTCTCGGCCGGGGGTTGGCAGACGCTGTCCACCAGTGACCTGCTGGCGGATGGCACCGACGGCTTTGTGCGCAGCGGGGTCATCCGGTTGCGGATTCCCGCGGACGCTTCGGCGACCTCGACGATCATGCCCGCCGGCTCCGTCTGGCTGGCGGTCGTGATCGACCCCGATTCCACCGCGATCGACACCCTCGCCACCATCTCGACGCAGGCCGGCACCGCGGTCTGGAAACCCCTGCCCGGGCAGGGCCCGGACCGGACGTTTCCGTTGCCGGCCGGCACCATCACCGAGCTGGCCGTGCCCAACCCGAAACTCAAACCGGTGCAACAGCCCGACGCATCGTACGGCGGTGAGCCGGCCGAGACGGAAACCGGCTTCGACCTGCGCACGAGCGAGCGGCTCCGCCACCGGAATCGCGCCGTCACGGTCTGGGATTATGCGCGCATCGTCATGGCCGCCTTCCCGGAGGTCTCCCGGGTCATGGTGCTGAAGGGTTATGCGCCCGGGCCGGCCCCGGCGGCACTCTTTTCCGCGTCACCCGGGCCGTGGACCGCCAACTGCCAGGTGGTCGCCCAGCCCGGCTCGGTGGTGCTGGTCGTCGTCCCCCGCGAGGCCCTGCAGGTTCCCGGCTGGGGGCCGGCCCTGGTGCCCACCTCGAATCTGCGGAGCCGGATTGCGGGGTACCTGCGCGGGCAGGACGGACGGGGACACCTTTCGGACAGCGTGCAGCTTTCCATCTGCGGTCCCTATTTCGAGGAGGTCATCGTCCGCGCCGAGATCGTGCTGCGGCGGGGAACCGATGCCGTCGCGGTCCGGAGCCAGGTGCTCACGGTCATCGCGTCCACCATCAACCGCTGGCAGCAACAGCCCCCGATCCCCGCCTTCGAATCCAGTTGCAGCGCGGGCCAGATCGTCAGCGCCCTGATGGCGCTGCCCGCGGTGAGCTACGTGACGACGATCCGGCTGGGGCGGAATCCGCCCTTCGCGGACCAGCCGGCGACCACCGCCTTCACCCTGTTCGCCGCCTCGACGGACACCGGCGGCATCCACCTCCTGCCCGATGAGTGAATCCTCCTCCAGCGGCACCCCGTTGGCCTGGGCCTCGGAGGCGATCGGGGCGGACACCCTGGAAGCGCAGGGCCTGGCCCTGATCCAGAACCTGTCGCACCAGCAATGGTCGGACTACAACGACCATGATCCCGGGATCACGACGATCGAGCAGCTGGCCTACGTGCTCTCCGATCTCAGCTACCGGTCCGTCATGCCGGTTCCCGGCCTGTTGGCGGCGGAAGTCTCCTCCGCCGGCTCATCCTGGCAGTCCACCCTGTCACCGGCCCCCTTCTCCTACCTTAAAACCGGAATCCTGGAGTACCTCGGGTTTCACCCGTGGCGGACCATCCTGCCGTCCGCCGTGGTGTCGCCAGCCGATTGGCGGAAGGTCCTGATGAACATTCCGGCCGTGCGAAACGCATGGCTCGACACCCCGTTGTCGGCTTCATCTTCCTCATCTTCCTCTTTATCCGCAGTTTCGTCCTCCTCTTCGGACCGCTCCGCTTTCTCCCGCCCGGGAACGTCTCCTTCATCTTCATCTTCATTTTCATCCTCGTCCTCGTCCTCCGGCGGATCCGCATCCTCCGTTGGGGTACAACCCGGTTATCAAGTCACCATCGAACAGCATCCCGCCGATCTGGGGGGCAATCTCAGCGATGCGGACGAGGCCGATCAGATCAATTATCTGGCGGCCAATCTCCTCGGCTGGACGCGCCCCCTGGGGGACACCTTCCGCGTGTTTTCGCTGATGCCGCGCTGGATTCGCATCCGGCTTACGGTGCATCTGCTGTCCGGAGCGGCGGTCTCCCCGGTTCAGGATGCGATCATCCAACGGCTGATTGCGCGCATCCAACCGGAACCCGAGACCATTTCGGGGGAGAAAGTGCCTCCCAAATTGCGCCCGCCGGAAGCGGCCGGGAGCCCGGGTTCCACCTCCTCGTCCTCCGCTTCCGAGCTTCCCCTGGGTGAGCTGGTGGATGGTCCGCCGCTGGGCTATGGGTTCATCGACGAGCGGAAACTGAGCCACGTCACCCGCCGCGTGACGCTGCGGCGCGGCGACCTGCTCAAGGAGCTGCTGCAGCCGCCGATTCCGGGCGTGGCGGGCATCACGGACGTGGCGATCCTGAACTCGCCGATGCTCTCGCTCTCGAGTTTCTCGGGGCAGCCGCTCCTTCCCTTCCTCCAGCGGTTTGTCCCGGCCAACAGTTCGGGCGGCCCGAAAAATCCGGTCTGCAGCTACGTCGAATCCAGGCTCAGCCTGATCACCCGGCAGCAGTTGCAGCACGTGCCTCCGGCGGGCAGCACCGCCACTTTGGACCTGGCCACCCAGCAGGCCATCGCGATCCCGCTGCTGACGGATCTCAACACGGTCATCAACGGTCCTTCCCTGCTCAGCATGGGGTTCGCCCCGGCGTCCTCTTCCGGGGGGGCCTCCTCGTCCTCCGTTTCCTTCCGGACAGCCTCTTCCCTTCAGCCGGCCGGGGTCTGGGCGGAGTTGCCGGGGGACAGCCCGACCTCGGGGCTGGGGGCTCCGGTGCAGGAGAGCAACCGGCTGACCCTGCAGGCGGCCTATGCCGAGCTGCCGCGCTACTTCGAGCAGGCGGCCGATGAGACCTCCGTGGAAACGGATGAGGTGTTTCATTTCGCCGGCATCCAGGGGGCCGTCGTCAACTGCCCACCGCGGGGCCAGCCGACCCGGTCCCGCTGGGACTGGGCGACCAGCCCCCAGGGCTGGAACAACTCGATGGCGAGCCACCCCTTCCCCACCTCCAGCTTTTTCGGAGGCGCCGGCCTGGATGTGTCGGCCTACTCGACGGTCTGGAATGAATTTCCGCTCACGTACGGGATCGGTGAGAACGGCCTGCCCGGCACCGTGACGGTGGCGCGACAGGCGCAGGCCCGGCAATTCCAAGGCTACCTGGTCCTGTGCGACCAGCTGATGCTTTCCAGCACATTGGGATCCTAAGCTTAGAATTCCACGTGGACAAGTTGTCGCG
>JADMIO011020003.1_pt1 | contig 57839 bp, 49 predicted proteins | sample 8958161 | NCBI WGS metagenome assembly JADMIO01 (sample SAMN16585339, study PRJNA669376) | soil metagenome | isolation source: Crop rotation soil | place: USA: Cullars Rotation, Alabama | collected 2011 | reverse complement strand
CGCGACAACTTGTCCACGTGGAATTCTAAGCTTAGGATCCCAATGTGCTGGAAAGCGAGCTCACCGGAAATGCCGGGAAAGTCACACGGCTCGCGACGTTTCTTCAGGAAGTGCGCCGTTCACTCGCCGCGCAGTCGCAGATCTTTGGCGCGCCGGATCGCAACGGTCTGCGCGTGCTCGAAGCTACTGACGTGCGTGGCCTGCGAATGCGCGCGGTGTTCATTGCCGGACTCACCGAAGGCGGCTTTCCGCTCACTGCCTCGCGCGACTGGATCTACCCGCACGAAGAGCGCGACCGCTTGCGACAATACGGGTTGACGCTCGAAGACATCTCGCCCAACACCCTCCTGAAAGAAGAGCACTACTTTTACCAGGTGGCGTGTCGCGCGACTGAGCGTTTGTATCTCACGCGCCCCCTCCTGCTCGGCGACGATTCCGAAACCGTCGCCTCTTACTACATCGACGAGCTGAGACGCGCGGTCGCGCCGCTGCGAGTTGAAACTGAAACAATCCGGCGCGATTACGACGGCAAAAACATCGCCGACGTTTCGACTACCACCGAGATGAAGATCTCGCTCGTGCGCCAGCAGGAGCGACATCTGCATCGCGGTCAAAAAGCGAGCCTGTTGCCGCAACCGCGGCTCACACGTCTGCTGACACTCGCGCGCAACGACGGTTTTCTCAGTGACGCTGCGCTGCGACGCATCGAGATCGAGCGCGAACGCGCGGGTGCGTACTTCGGTCCTTACGATGGCGTAATCACAGATCCCGATCTGCTCCGTCTGATAAAACTGAAGTTTGGTTCTGACTTTATTCACAGCGCGAGTGGACTCAGCGTTTACGGCAACTGCCCTTATCGTTTCTTCGCGCAAAGAGTGTTGAAGCTCGAGCCGCGCGGCGAAGCAGCGCTCGACTTGCAGGCGATCGACGCTGGAAAACTGTTGCACGACATTCTGCGTCGCTTCTTTGAACGTCATCGACGCGAGCCGCTGTACAGGTTGGATCGCAGGAAGTTGCAACGAGAGCTCGCGACGATTGCGGACGACGTGTTTGACGAACACGAACGCGTCGTGCCCCCGCTCAACCGGCAGATCTGGAAGATCGATCGAGAGATTCGCAAGATCCTTTTGGACCAGGTGCTGATTTACGAGCTGGAGGTTCAGGAGGCAGCCGAAGGCCAGCAAGTGCTGCCGGCGTATTTCGAAGTCGCGTTTGGCGGTATGAAGTCTGCGGCGAAAGATCCTGATTCGAAAGAAGAGCCGCTCGAACTGAGTCGCAAAACGTTTGTCGGCGAAGAGACGATCAAGATCAGCGGACAGATCGATCGCGTGGACGTTGCCGGTGATGACACGCTCGTTGCTTACGACTACAAACTGTCGACCGGATCGAGTCGCAGCGACATAGTTTCCGGTCGCAGTCTGCAACTTCCGATCTATCTCGAAGCGCTCGAAAAACTGATCCTGCCGGATCAGCCGATCGCTGGCGGCGGTTACTACGTCATTCGCGGCGCGCAGGACCGCCGCAACAAAGGTCTCTATCGCGCGAGCCAACTGGATTATCTGCGCTTGCGCGCGAAGAATTCAGTGTTCACCGATGAAGATTGGCAGCGTATTCGCGGCGAAGTAGTAAAGAGGATTTGGGAGTTTCTCGACGGCATACGCGCCGGCAGGTTTGACGTCGATCCATCCGAGCGTCTGAAGACCTGCCGCTTCTGCGATTACTCAGCGGTATGTCGCTACGATCGCGACCGCATCGATCGGAAGAAATACGGTGGTTGACCCGACGCTACCGCGTTACGGTACTGACTTCATCGCCGGATCGGGTCAGTACCGTAACGCGGTAGCGTCGGGTCCGCGATGGAAATGCAAATGTCAGGGCAAAGAGTCCTTTTACCAGAGCAAGCAGCAGCCGCGTACGAGATAGATAAACACGTCTCGGTGACGGCGGGGCCGGGCTCCGGCAAGACGACCGTGCTCGTCGAGCGCTATATCCACATCCTTCGCGAGCAAAGCCTTTCCATCGATCAGATTGTCGCGATCACTTTTACGAATCGCGCCGCCAACGAGATGCACGAGCGACTGCGCAGCGAGCTGAATCAGATGCTGCGCATCGCGAACGAAGAGGAGCGCCGCCGCTGGCTGAACTACAAACGCACGCTCGACGGCGCCGTCATCACAACGATTCACGGTTTTTGCGCGCGCATGTTGCGCGAGTTTCCGATCGAAGCGCGCGTCGATCCGCAGTTTCTACTGCTCGACGAACATCGTGCGGCGATGTTGCTCGAGTTGATCGTCGAAGAAGTCCTTTCAGAGTTCATCAGCAACGGTCACGTCGAGATCTCGCGACTGACGCTCGGCGTCGGTCGCAGTCGTCTGGCCGCGGCGCTGGCCCAACTCTATCGCGAAGCCCGCGGCCAGGGTTTATCACTTGAAGATCTCGCGCTTGCGACCGCGCGTGTTCACGCAACCGAAGAAGATCACGTGCGCGCGCTCGAAGAACTCGATCGCATCATGACCGAGTTTCTCGGCATACGCCGCACGACAAAAGCCGCGATGACGAATCAGGCGGAAGTCCTCGCGGCTTGGACGGAAGCACGGAAGTTACTGCGGCAAATTCCCGGGCACGAAAGTCTCGCCGATTACTGTCGCCTCGTGGAAAACTTTCGTGCGCATCGTCCGCAGGCGCGCGCGCCTGTTGCCGATCACGTGAAGTCGCTCGACTCGCTCATCTGGGGCAAGGAGTTGCAAGGCCGCGTGCCGCAAGTTTGCCTCGATCTGTTCGCGCGGCAGTACGCGCTCGAGATGGTCAACCTGCTGTTGCGCGTGGACCAGCGGCTCAACGAAGAGAAACAAAAAATCTCGGCGCTCGACTTCGACGATCTCGAATTGCGCACGCTTTCTTTATTGGAGCGTCCGGAAGTTATTGCGCGAACTTCGGAGCGCTATCGCTTCTTTCTCGTCGATGAATTTCAGGACACGAACGCAGTGCAGCGCGTGCTGCTCGAACGACTCGCATTAGCCAAAGGTCGTCGCCCGGCGAACGTCTTCATCGTGGGCGATCGCAAACAGTCGATTTATGGTTTTCGCGGCGCTGATGTCGATGTGTTTCGCGAGATGACGGCGACGCTTCTCGCAGCCGGCGGCGAAGAGCGACCATTGCAGTTGAACTTTCGCAGCCAGCCGCCGCTGATTGCGTTCTTCAATCATCTCTTCGCGCGTTTGTTTCAGGTGCCGCTTGACGTGCCGGCGAGTGAGTATAAAAACCTGGACCAGCTTGGTTACGTCAAGCATGAGAAGAGCGAACCCAAACGGGAGTTGCGCGACGAAGGTACGCTCGTCGAATTGCTGGTCACTACGAAGCCTTCGCTCGAAGACGACCCGCGCGCCGAACAGGATTCGCGCGTGCTCGATGCGCAGCAACTCGCGCGTCGCATCCTCGCGCTCACGCAGGGTCCAAACGCGGTCAAGTACGGCGACATTGCTTTGCTGTTTCGCGCGATGACGCAGGTGTCGATTTACGAATCGGTTTTCCGGCGCGCGAATATTCCTTATCAAACTGTGCTCGGCCGCGGTTTCTACGAGCGCGAAGAGATCACCGACCTCATTCAACTGCTTCGTTTTCTCGATAACAAGACTGACGAGATCGCGCTCGCCGCGGTTTTGCGTTCGCCGCTCTGCGGACTTTCAGACAACGCGTTACTCGCGTTGCGATCTTCGGGCACGCGCCAGCTTTACACCGCGTTACGCCATCACGCGGATATTGAGTTCATCAGTGACGAAGAGCACGAGCTTCTCGATCGCGCCGCGAAGTTGATCGGCGAACTCGTAGACCGGCGTCACCACTATCCGATCCAGGATTTGCTTCGTTACGCCGTTCACGAATCGGAGTACATGACCGTTGTCGCGGCGAATTTCGACGGCGCACAACGGCTCGCGAATGTCGAGCGTCTGTTCACGCTTGCGGCGCGTTTCGAGAGTTCGGGGACGCATCTGATTCGCGACTTCGTGCGTTATGTCGAGGAGTTTGAAGCTATAGGGAGTCGCGAGAGTGAAGGGCAAATTGATCAAGCATCAGATGCGGTGAGATTGATGACGATTCACCAGGCGAAGGGTCTCGAGTTTCCGGTGGTGATCATTCCCGATCTGCAACGACTCTCGCGCGTCGCGACTGACAACTGGTTTCTGCTCGATCGTCACAACGGTCTGACCTTGAAAGTGCCTGACGGGCGCGGCAATCTCGTCGCCGGCTGCACGTTCACGAGTTTCGAGCGGCGACACGCGTGGCGCGAACAGTTTGAAAGCATGCGACTGCTTTACGTCGCCGCGTCGCGTGCTGAAGATCGTTTGATACTTTCCGGCGTGACTGAAGAGATCGCCACTCTGGGCACGAAGAACGATTCGTGGCTGAAGTGGATCTGGCAGTCGCTCGAGCTTGGAGATCGTAGTCAGAGTGGTGTGGTCCAACTCGACCACGACGTCGAGTTGCAACTGACGCTCAATCTCGCCGACGAACCTACCGACCTCGAGGCGCCCGTTGAAGTATCGCAAACGAACCTGCACTCGGCGGACTCGTTGACTGAAGCGTTCCCGTTGATTCGTCCGCTTGGCCCGTTAAGCAGCATTGCGATTCACCGTTTCAGTGTCACGCAGCTAATTAACTATCAACGTTGTCCGCGTCAGTACTACTTCGATCGCGTGTTGCAGCTACCGTCTGCCGATCAGATGGCGATCTGGAACAACGCGGAAGCGCCCGAGCCGCCGGCAAATCTCACCGCGACGTTGAAGGGTTCGGTGATTCATCGTTTCTGTGAACGCTATACGCCGGACCAGAACGTTGAAGAGTGCTTGCGGCAGAGTTTTGATGAAGTTGTGCGACTCAGGCAGGCGCAACTTTCGGATCGCTTTATCGAGATCGATCACGAAGCAGCGATCAGAGCGTTGCTGCCGCTCGCGCGGAATTATCTCGCGAGTGATGTCTTCCGGCGCGTCGAGGCAGCGCCGAAGATCCCGGAGCAAAACTCGCCGCCGCCTGCCGGTCAGGATGGTCTTTGGAGTGAGGTTAGTTTTCGTTTGCGACGACCGTTGGGCGTTCTCTTCGGCATCATCGATAAACTTCTGATCACACACTCAGCCGCGGGTGATCCTGAGATCGAGATCATCGACTTCAAAACGAATCGCATCGCTTATGACAAGTCTGACGCGCCTCACGCACCCGAGCCGCCGCGTATTCGAACGCCGAAAGGTGGGCAGTTTGCGTTTGACTTCGAAGATGAGGGGCCCCCGGAACCGATCAACCGTCACCCCTCGCTGGAGGATGCGTTGAAGATTGCCGCTGAGGATTATCAACTCCAGATGCAGTCGTACGCGCTCGCAGTGCGTGAGTTGTTGCCGGCGCTTGCGGGTGCGAAGGTTCGCGTCACGCTTCACTTTCTCGATCCGAACGTTGAAGTTCATCTTGCCGATGAATTGCTCGAGCCCGTAGTTTGCGAACAGGCGGTAGACGAAGGCATGCAGCGTTCGATCTTTTCCGCCGACCCGCGGCTGTTCCCGGTGAACACCGCGCCTCACTGCCGCATGTGCAATTTCCTGCGCGTGTGCGAAGCGGGAAAAGAGTGGGTGCGTCTCAACTGGTCCACCGATGACCCGGATTGATTCGCGTCCGTCCGTGGTAATCTGTGGCCATGATCACGATTAAATCTTTCGATGGCGGTGAGTTCGACGCTTATCTTGCCATGCCGGCGAGCGGGTATGGACCAGGCATCGTCGTGCTCCAGGAGATCTACGGCGTCAACGATTACATGCGCAGCGTTGCTGACTGGTACGCGGCGCACGGTTTCATCGCGCTGTGTCCCGACTTATTCTGGCGCATGGAACCTCGCGTTCAGTTGACTGAGGCCGAGTGGGAGAAGGCAATCGCATTCTATCAACGACTCGATGAAGCGAAAGCGGTGGAAGACTCCGGCGCGGCGCTCGAGTTTCTGCGTAAGCATTCGGCGTGCAGCGGTCGTGCAGGCGCGGTAGGTTTTTGTCTCGGCGGCAACCTGGCGTACTTGTTGTCAGTGCGATTCAGGCCTGACTGCGCTGTCGGATACTACGGCGTCAGTATCGAAAAGAGTTTGGACGAAGCGAAGAATCTGAGCAGTCCATTGCTCCTGCACATTGCCGGAAGCGATAAGTTTTGTCCGCCGGAAGCGCAGGCGCAGATTCACGCCACGCTTGATTCAAATCAGCTCGTCACGATTTACGATTACCCGGACGCGGGCCACGCGTTTGGCCGTCCCGGTGGTGAGCATTACGACGCTGCCGCCGCCGAACTCGCAAACCTGCGCAGTCTCGAATTCCTGGTCAGCAACTTGGCCGGAGCCGGTCTCGCTTCCGCGCAACAGACGCTCTCGAGTCGTTGGGACGATCACGTGAAATATGAATTCGCAACACGCAACACTGACGACACGCTCGAGACGATGGTCGCTGATTCTTACGTCAATCACGTGCCTGTGATGACTGGCGGCGTCGGACATGACGAGCTGCGCGAGTTTTATTCGAAACGTTTCATTCCGCAGATGCCGCCCGATACGGCGATGACGCCGGTGTCGCGCACGATCGGGATCGATCGAGTTGTTGACGAGATGGTGTTTGAGTTTACGCACACGATCAAGATGGACTGGATGCTGCCGGGAGTTGAGCCGACGAACAAACACGTCAAGGTGGCGCTGGTTGTCATCGTTCACTTTCGCGAAGGCAAGCTCGCCCATGAACATATTTACTGGGACCAGGCATCGGTGCTCGCGCAACTCGGGTTGATCGATGCGTCGAAGCTGCCGGTTGCGGGCGTCGAGAGTGCGGAGAAAGTTTTGAACCCCTCGTTGCCGTCGAATGAGCTGATGAAATAGGCCGCAGATTTTCACGGATGAACGCGGATCAAAATCCTGTATCACGTCTGCGGCGCGATCTTGGCACGCTTGAGTCGTACGCCGCACTTATCGGCATACTCATCGGCGCGGGAATTTTTCAGGTTACGAGCCAGGCGTGGGCGCTGACTGGTCCAAGCGTCATTCTCGGGTACCTGCTTCTCACACCCGCGATCCTCGCGACTTCGATTCCCTACGCTGCTTATCTATCGACACCACTCGGTCGAGAACCCGGCGGCGAGTACCTGCACATCTCGCGCACCTTGAAAGGCCTTCGACTCGCGTACGTCGGCGCGTGGCTCAAGATCATTTCTTACATCGGCGCCGGCGCGTATCTCGCCAATGCGATGGCTGGTTATCTGATCGCTCTGAGCGGCAATCGCATCGAGCAACGCTTTCGCTTACCTTTGGCATTCGCGGCGTTAGTTATCTTTTATCTGATTCATGTGATCGGCATCCGCTGGTTCGGACGCTTTCAGGTGTTGATGTCGGCGTTGAAATGTCTCGCGTTGCTGGTGCTTATTGTCCCGGGGTTATTCGTGTTGCAGAGTTCGAACTACGTGCCCTTCTTCACGCACGGCGCGAGTGGTTTCGGCGCGAGTCTGTTGCCGTTGTTCTTCGCTTATGCCGGCTTCGAGTCGATCGCGCAAACCGCGGGCGAAGTTAAAGACAGCACGCGTCGCCTGCCGCGAATCATTTTAAAAGGAATCACGATCACGGCGTTGTTCTACGTCTTCACTTCAATCGTAACGTTTGGCGTGTTGCCGGGTGGACGCTTGCAAGCGAGCAGTGCACCGATGGCTGAAGTTGCGTCGCTCTATCTTCCGAAAGGCGCTGCTGTGTTTGTGACAATCGGCGCGATTGCCGCGATCATGACAGCTTTGAACGGCACGATCTTCGTTCCGTCACGACTCGCGATCATGTTTGTCGAAGACGGTCTCGCGCCGCGCTGGCTCGGGTTTATCAACAAAGCGACCGCGACGCCGATTCGTGCACTCACGCTGACGATGCTCGGTTGCGCGCTCCTGCTCATCAGCGGGCAACTTTCACTCGCTTTGAACGTTGCAGTGTTTGCCCTCGTCGTGCTTTATTTTATCCATAGCCTTGTATTTTTGTTCCTCCCTCGGCTGAATCCGAGCCTTGCGAGTGAAGTCGAGATCAACCTACCGCGCCCCGTGCAGCAGGCGGCGGCCGTTCTCTCGGTGCTCTCGATGGGTTTGATGATTCTGATTCAGTTGCGTCAGGACGCGGCAGTGTTAACGACTCAGACGCTCAGTCAACGCATCAACAGCCAGTCGTTGACGAGCATTGAACTGTTAGTGGTTTGGGGCGTCGTTGGCGCCGGTCTTTATCAACTCGCGCGAATGCAGCGTAACGTTTCAAAGGTTGACGTCCATGGAGATTGAAGGCAAACGAATATTGGTTACCGGATCGAGTCGCGGGCTCGGACGCGCGCTCGTCACAGCGTTTGTTGATGCGGGGGCGGAAGAAGTGCTTGCCGGCGCTCGCAAGCGTGAAGATCTCGAGGCTTTGAAATCAGAACGCGTGACGCCGGTGCAGTTAGACGTGACAAACGACACGGACGTGAATGCTGTAGTCGGTCTCGGCGCGATCGATATTCTCGTGAACAACGCGGGTGTAGCGGGGTTTGGTAATCCGCTCACGATGGATTTCGAGAAAGTGCAGGACGAACTGGCGGTGAACTATCTCGGCGTGTTGCGTGTGACGCGCGCTGTCGCGCCCGGAATGATCGCGCGAGAGGACGGCATGATCGTCAACATCGCGACGGCGTTTGCGAAGGTGAACCTGCCACTTGTCGGTACGTATTGCGCCACGAAGGCGGCGTTGTTGTCGCTGGGACAAGCGTTCAGAGCGTATCTCGCAGATCACAACGTGAGAGTTCTCACCGTTATGCCAACGACGATCGATACGGACATGAGTCGCGGCGCGAATGTGCCGAAGATGACGAAAGAGTTTGTCGCCGGTGAGGTTTTGACTGCGATTCGCGAAGAGCAACACGACCCGGCGATCGGCGACGAAGCAAAGGGCGTGTTTGATGCGCTCGCAAAAGATCCGCTTGCGTGCGAGAAGATGTTGTCTGGCATGAAGTAATGACTATGGAACGTCATCGCGCTGAATTTCCCACGCTGGCTACGGGCATTCATCTGCTCAGCCACAGTCTTGGGCCAGTGCCGCGTGCGGCGCGCGCATCGATGTCGGCTTACATCGACGCGTGGGAACATCACACCAGCGAAGATGCGTGGGCCACGAGTTGGTGGGAACTGTCGCGTCGCGTTGGCGATCGCATCGCGCGTATTCTCGGCGGCCAGCCGGGTTCAGTTCAGATCGAGCCAAACGCAACGATCGCACTCGCGACAGTAGCTTCATGCTTTGACTTCAAAAGTGCCCCTCGAAATAAAGTCGTGACGACCGCGCTCGACTTCCCGTCAATGGAATATTTCTGGGACGCGCAGCGACACATCGGCGCGCGCGTTGAAGTTGTTGCGTCGACGGACAGCATTTCAGTTTCACTCGAAAGAATCCTCGACGCGATCGACGACGAAACCTGCCTGGTCGCCCTCGCGCATACGTCTTATCGCAGTTCGTATCGTGTTGACGTGCGCCCGATCGTGGAATGCGCGCACGCGAAAGGTGCGCTCGTGCTGCTGGATGTTTACCAGTCCGCCGGTGTGGTGCAACTCAATGCGGTTGACTGGAACGTCGACTTTCTGATTGGCGGCACGATCAAGTGGCTCTGCGGTGGTCCATCGTGTGGTTACTTGTACGTGCGACCCGATTTACAAAGAGATCTGCGCCCGCGTCTGACTGGTTGGGTCGCGCATGATGCGCCATTCGAGTTTGCGCACGCGCCGATGCGTTACGCGAGATCGGTGCGACGTTTCGCGCAGGGAACGCCGAGTATTCCGGCGTTATACTCAGCGATTCCCGGACTCGAGATCATCGACGCAGTCGGTATCCCGAACATCGCGGCGGAGTCAGAACGCCGTACCCAGTCAATGATTGATTTTGCGTCCGAGCGAGGTTGGACCATCAACACGCCGCTTGAAAAGCAACGACGCGGCGGTTCGGTGATGATTGGTGTTGACGACGCGAAAGTGATGGTCGAACGTTTAGCGGAAAGAAAAGTTTACGTCGACTGGCGTCCGAGCGCGGGCCTGCGCGTGTCGCCGCATTTCTTCAACACGGACGAAGAAGTAGAAGAAGCTCTCAACATTCTTGCGGAGCTGATGAAATGAGTCTTCAAGTCAATGAGCCGGCGCCTGACTTCACACTCAAGGACGGAAACGGCGCTGAGTGGCGTTTATCGGATCATCGCGGGAGAGTAGTTGTCTTACTTTTTTATCCTGGTGATGAGACGCCTGTTTGCACGAGGCAGATGTGTTCGGTGCGCGATCGTTGGGAAGACTATCGCGAGACTGGCGCAGAAGTAGTTGGGATCTCGTCTGACTCTGTCGAGTCGCACAAGAAGTTTGCGGAGCATCACGATCTGCCGTTGCGTTTGTTGTCCGATTCCGATCGCGAAGTGGCCAGGAAATACGGCGCCATCTCTTTGATTCCCGGACGCGTGGCGCGTTCAGTTTTTGTGATCGACGCGAAGGGAATTCTCCGTTACAGCGACGTGCGCCCGGTCGGCTTATTCAAGCCGAAAGACGATGTTACTATTGCAGCTATTCGAGCAGCGCAATAGTACAAGGAGTATTCAAAATGCCTGACACGATCAAATGCACACATTGCGGCGAGAAGCGCCCGCCACTCCCATTCGCCCCGTTCCCCAACGAGCTTGGCCAGCGCATCGCAGCAGAAATCTGTCAACCGTGCTGGAATGGTTGGCTGCAAAAACAAACACAGATCATCAACCACTACGGCCTCGACCTCACTAATCCCGATGCTCAAAACTTTCTCTTCGATAACATTCGAGGCTTTTTGTTCGGCGACGTACCGGCAACTGCCGAGATCGACACAACAAAAGAAGGATCTGTTAAATGGTAGTTTCCCTCTAAGTCCCCAACTTGGCCCACGGTTTGCTCTTATTTCCCCTGCACGTATGTTTTTCGAACTTGGTTTCTGTTTACTGCAAGGAGGAATTTGCAAAGATGAGACGCAGAATCGAGGGGTTCATGGTGTTAGCAGCATTTTTACTGCTGATAGCAGGTTGCGACAACACGGCCAACACCAACAACAGGGCCGCCAACGCGAATGCAAACGCTAACGCCAATGCCAACACCAACACGGTCGCCACATCGACGCCCGTGCCTACGGCAAACAACAATCGCGCTCCAACGCGTGAAGAATATGAGCGCGACAAAGAACGATATGCTCGCGAGGCGAAGGGACAAGGCCGCACGGTCGGCACCGGCGTCAACGATGGCTGGCTGTGGGTCAAGACACGCTTTGATCTCGCCGCCGCAGACGACCTGCGCGATTCGACGATCAATGTCGACGTCGATAAAGCTGTCGTAACACTGACTGGGACGGTTGCAAGCGCGGCCCAGAAGACACGCGCCGAAGCAGTCGCGAAGTCAGTTGAAGGCGTGACGAGTGTGAAGAACCTGTTGAAGGTTTCAACTGGTAACGCGAACGCCAACGCGAACGCTAACGCAAACTCGCGAAACCGCAACCGCTAATTAGCCACGGATTCAAACGGATCTACGCTGATTTGTACAATCCGCGTAGATCCGTGTAATCTGCGGCTACTTATGCCAAAAATCCGTTTGTGCCTCCTTGCGTTGTTGCTTGTGCACTCGATCGCAAACGCGCAACGCACCGCCATCGACACCTACGCAATCACCAACGCTCGCATCGTCACAGTTTCAGGACCGGTTATTGAACGCGGCACAGTTGTCGTCCGCAACGGGCTGATCGGCGCTGTGGGCGCAAACGTCAACGCACCATCCGACGCGCGCGTTATCGACGGTAGTGGACTAACTGTCTATCCAGGGCTGATCGATTCCTACACGAATCTCGCGTTACCCGAAGCTGCGCCCTCGCCTTCGCCGGGCGGTGGTCCGCCTCGTCCCACGCCTGGTCCAAACTCAACTGAACCGCCGGGCTTGCAACCCGAAGTGATGGTTGAAGACGTGATTCGTCCGGGAAGCAATGAGATCGAAGCATCGCGAAACACCGGCATCACCACCGCGCTCACGTTACCACGCGCAGGCATCTGGATGGGCCAATCGGCTTTGATCAATCTCGCCGGCGAAACACCGCAACAGATGATTGTGCGTTCGCCAGTTGCGATGCACGTTGGCTTCACGCCGTTGCGCACTGGTGGGTATCCCGGATCTTTGCTGGGCGTGTTTGCGGCGTTGCGACAGATGATGCTCGATGCGCAACGCTATCGCGACTCGATGCAGACCTACGAACGCGCCCCTCGTGGCACGCGTCGTCCTGACACCGATCGCTCGCTGGCGGCGCTCGTGCCGGTGATTGAAGGACGTATGCCGGTCGTGATGCTCGCCGACAGCGAACGCGAAATGAGTCGCGCATTGGATCTCGCGGAAGAGTTCAAACTTCGTCTCATCATCGCCGGCGGTCGCGAAGCGAATCGCGTCGCCGATCGTTTAGCAAAACAGAAGGTCCCGGTGCTGCTGTCGCTCAACCTCCCCAAACGCACGACGGCTGCGATTCCCGAAGCGGATCCCGAGCCGTTGCGCGTTCTGCGCGAGAGAGTTGAAGCACAACAGACCGCGGGCAAACTCGCGAGAGCGGGAGTTCGCTTTGCGTTTGAGTCGGGCTCGTTGACCAACATGTCAGACCTGATGCCGAACGCCAACAAGACAATCGAGAACGGCCTGTCAGCGACTGATGCTTTGCGCGCGTTCACGATTTGGCCTGCGGAAATTCTCGGTGTGCAAAATCAACTCGGCTCGATCGAGGCAGGAAAGATTGCGAACCTCACAGTCGTCCGCGGAGATTTGTTCGATCGCAATGGACACGTGACACACGTCTTCATCGATGGCCGACCATTTGAGATCAAACCTGCGCCGGAGAGTAAACAATGAAACCATTCATCGCCAAACTCCTTCTCGTCGTCACCATCGCCACATTACCGGTGAGCGTGGTGAGCGCGCAGAAGCAAACAGCGCCTGAGACCTTGATTCGCAACGCCACTGTGCTCACCATCACGCGCGGCACGCTGCAAAACACTGACGTGCTCTTGCGCAACGGCAAGATTGCAGCGGTCGGAAAAAATCTCAACGCGTCGCCAAACGCGCGCATCGTCGACGGCACCGGGAAGTACGTCATGCCGGGCATCATCGACTGCCATTCACACTCGATGCTTGACACCATTAACGAAGGCACCCTCTCAGTGACTTCAATGGTGCGTACGGCGGACGTGTTGAATACGACTGACGTCGATCTTTATCGCGAGCTTGCCGGCGGTGTCACAACTCTGAACCTGCTGCACGGTTCGGCGAATCCCATCGGCGGCTTGAACACTGTCGTGAAGATCAAGTACGGGCGTCCGGCGAGTGAGTTTCTGTTTCCGGGAGCGATGCCGGGAATCAAGTTTGCGCTCGGCGAAAACGTGAAGCGCTCGAGCACGCCAAACCAGCCGGGCGTTCAGCGTCGTTATCCAAACACGCGCATGGGTGTTGAAGAAACGATTCGCGATGCGTTCACACGCGCGCGTGATTACAAGCGCGCGTGGGACGAATATCGCGAGGCATCGAAGAAAGACAAGAACCTGATACCGCCGCGCCGCGATCTGCAACTCGAACCGCTCGTCGAGATTCTCGAAGGCAAACGTTACGTACACGCACACTGTTACGTCACGAGCGAGATCCTGATGCTGATCAATCTCGCGGACGAGTTTGGTTTCAAGATCAAAACATTCCAACACGCGCTCGAAGGTTACAAGGTCGCGAAAGAGATCGCGGCTCATGGTGCCGGTGCTTCAATCTTTGCCGATTCATGGGCGTACAAGATCGAAGCCTACGACGCGATTCCTTATAACGCAGCGATCATGACGCGCGCCGGAGTTGTCGTATCGATGAACTCCGATTCCGATGAGCGCGCGCGTCGCCTGAACATCGAAGCGGCAAAAGCGATGCACTGGGGCGACCTGACTGAAGAACAGGCGCTCAAACTCATCACGCTCAATCCCGCAATCCAACTCGGCATTCAGGAGCGCGTTGGGTCGATTGAAGTCGGGAAGGATGCTGACATCGCGATTTGGAATGGACATCCGTTCAGCGTCTATTCGCGTGTTGATACGACGTTCATCGACGGCGACGTCTACTTCGATCGCGCTCAGGATCTTGCGCGACGCCCGGAACTCGCGAAAGAACGAGCAGCGCTCGAGCAAGCCGAACCGAATCGCCCACGCCCAAAGGGAGAGTCGCCGCAAACACCGCGACGTCGCCCGAGCGGTCATGAAGATGACGATATCGAGATAGAGAAGCCCTAAGCATCATCTTTGCGGTCTCTGCGTCTTCTTTGCGCTCTCTGCGTGAAAAATAAATTTCACGCAAAGCTCGCAAAGGGTACGCAGAGACCGCAGAGAAAGGCTGGAGAACATATGAGAACCTTCGTCCTAATACTTACTTGTACGGCATCAGTCCTGGCCCAGCAGATCGGAAATCCAACTGCGCAACAGGGCGTGATGCCGGCGCGCGCAACGTTCGCGATTCGCAACGCGCGTATCGTCACCGTTAGTGGACCAGACATCGAAAACGGCACGGTCATAATTCGCGATGGAAAGATTGAAGCCGTTGGCGCGAACGTCTCGGTTCCGGCGGGCGCTCAAACGATCGACGGTCAAGGCTTGTCTGTCTATCCCGGCATGATCGACGCCGGCACAAACATGGGACTCGTCGAGGTTCCGCAAGGCGCGAACGGCACTGTCGACACTTCCGAAGTCGGCGAGTTCAACCCAAACGCAAAAGCGATCGTCGCAGTTAATCCACACAGCGCTCATATCGCCGTGACGCGTGTCGAAGGCATAACCAACACACTGACGACTCCGACCGGCGGTTTGATCTCAGGCCAGGCCGCACTGATCAACTTGCTCGGCACGTCGCCGAAAGAGATGGCCGTCGTTCCTCAGCTTGCACTCGTGATCAACTATCCGCGCATCGTCGCTGGCGGCGGTGGTGGCTTTGGCGGCTTCCAGCAACAGCCGGCGAATCTTTCAGACACGTTGGCAGCAAATGAGCGCCAGGTCGAACAGATTCGCAAGATGCTGCGCGACGCGGAAGCTTACGGCCGCGCACAGGATGCTTACGCGAAAGACAAGTCGCTGCCGCGTCCGGATCGCAACGTCGTGCTCGAACCGCTCGTGCCGTACGTTCGTGGCGAACAGCCCGTCATCTTTCGCGCGGATCGAGAAGCGGAGATTCGTGGCGCGGTCAAATTTGCGGAAGAGATGAAGTTGAAGCCGATTATTCTCGGCGGTAACGACGCCTGGAAGGTCGCGAGTCTTCTGAAAGAAAAGGATGTTCCCGTAATACTCACCGGCATTCTCTCCCTCCCGGTTCGAGAAGACGATGCTTACGACGCCCTTTATGAAAATGCCTCGAAACTTCAGCAGGCCGGCGTGCGTTTTTGCATATCCACTGGTGATGCCGGAGCGGAGGTGCGGAACCTGGCGCAGTACGCCGGAATGGCGGCGGCTTTTGGTCTCTCGAAGGCCGACGCGCTGAAGTCAGTCACGCTCTATCCAGCGCAAATAATGAATGTGGCCGATCGTTTAGGCTCGATCGAGGTCGGGAAGATGGCCAATTTAGTGGTGACTGACGGCGATCTTCTCGAAATTCGATCTCACATACGATATTTGTTCATAGATGGGCGTCCGGTGGTGTTAACCAGTAGACACACAGAATTGAACGACGCATTCAAAAATCGGAATTAAATCCAGTTTTGAGGAGGATTCCCTTTGACCAAGAGCTTATTGACTCTCGCCGCTATCCTTACGCTCTCCATCACTGCTTATTCCCAAACCAAGCTGCTGAGATTTCCCGACATCCGGGGCGACCGCGTTGTGTTCACTTACGGCGGCGACTTATGGACTGCGCCTTCCAACGGCGGCACCGCGCTCCATCTGACGTCGCATCCGGGCGTGGAAGTATTCGGGAAGTTTTCGCCGGACGGAAAGTGGATCGCTTTCACCGGCCAGTATGACGGTGACGAACAGGTCTACGTGGTGCCGACTTCAGGCGGTGAGCCGACACAACTCACGTTCTATCCGGCGAAGGGACCCCTTCCACCACGCTGGGGCTGGGACAACCAGGTGTTTGGTTGGACCAGGGACAGCAAGCGCATCATCTTCCGATCGCTGCGCGATTCATGGACGCTGCCGATTGCGCGTTTGTATTCAGTTTCGATCGATGGTGGTCCAGCCACGCCGTTCCCGATGCCGACTGCGGGTTCCGGTGACCTCTCGCCAAACAACGACGAGATCGTTTACTCGCCACAGTCGCGCGATTTCAGAACCGAGAAGCGATACGGCGGCGGCGAGGCGAATCAACTCTATATCTTTAATCTCAGCAGTAACACCGCCAAGCGCATCACCGAAGGACCACGCGCCACGCGTGATGCGATGTGGATTGGCGACACGATTTACTTCAACTCCGATCGCGACGGGCACTTCAATCTTTATGCGTACAACATCTCGAACGGCCGGACTACGCAGATCACTACTAATAGAACGTGGGATCTGCGTTGGCCCAGTTCAGACAACGAAAACCAGATCATTTATGAGTTGAGCGGCGAGCTTCAGGTGCTCGACACGAGAACGAAGAAGAGCACGCCGATTACGATCACTGTTCCTGATGAAGGTAACGCGCGTCGTCCGAGCCGTGTGTCGGCTGCGAATTTGATCGAATCGGTTGGTTTGAGTCCGAAGGGCGAGCGTGCGTTGTTTGCTGCGCGCGGCGACATCTTCAGTGCGCCGATTGAAAAAGGTCCGACGCGAAACCTGACCGAGTCGTCGGGCGCGCATGACAAGTGGCCCAGTTGGTCACCTGATGGATCTCAGATCGCGTTCATCTCTGACAAGAGTGGTGAAGAAGAACTCTATCTTGTACCGCAGGATGGTTCGAAGCCTGCCGAGCAGATCACGCAAGGTGGTTCTGCGATGCGTTACGCGCCGGATTGGGCGCCTGACGGAAAGCGAATCGCGTTCAGTGATAAGGACGGGAAGCTCTACGCGATCACTTTGGCAGATCGAAAGCTCGTGGAAGTGGCCGATTCTCCGCGTGGGCAGATTCGTGATTACACGTGGTCACCGCGTGGAAACTTCCTCGCGTTCTCGATGTCGAATCAGAATCAGTTTCAGTCAGTATTTGTTTGGAGTGCGGCTGATGGACAACTCCGGCGCGTTACCGATGAGTCGTTCAACTCGTATGGTCCAACATGGGATCCGCAGGGCAACTATCTCTACTTTCTGAGTGACCGCGAGTTTGCGCCGCAGATTTCAAACGTCGAATTCAACTTCGCTACTAATCGTCCGACGTACATCTACGCGATGGCATTGCGCAAAGACGTCAAGCATCCGTTTCCACCTGAAAGCGATGAAGTGACGATCGCGAAGACTGATGAAGCGCCAAAGCCGGCCGCGTCACCGGCCGCAGAGAAACCTGCGGATACTCCTGCTGAAGCGAAGCCTGAGGCAGCACCGCCGAAACCTCCTGCCACGATGAATATCGACTTCGACGGTATCGTGAATCGTGTCGCGCGCGTTCCGGTAAACGCCGACAATTATTTCGGATTGTCAGCGAAGACTGGACATTTGCTTTACGTCGTTGGCGGTGCACCTTACTACGGTCGCACCGGCGATCGCACTGCGTCGTTGCGCATCTATGCGTTGAAAGATCGCAAGGAAACAACCCTCGCCGAAGACATTCGCGGTTACGTGCTTTCTGACGACGGTTCCAAGGTCCTGGTGGCCCAGGGACCCGGGTACAACCTTTACGATGCCACGCCGCAGGGCGAAAGAACGCGCAAGGCAGTTGCGACTTCTGGTCTATATGTCGACCGCGTGCCGATGGAGGAATGGAACCAGATATTCAACGAAGTCTGGCGACGTTATCGCGACTGGTTCTACGTCTCAAACATGCACGGCTTCGATTGGGTCGCGCTGCGCGAACAATACAAACCGTTGCTCAAGTATGTGGCCCATCGTTCGGATCTGAACTACGTGATCAGTGAAATGATCGCGGAGCTCACCGTGCAGCATGCTTACATCGATGGCGGTGATTTTCAGATTCCGCCGCGGCCGCGCTACGGTTTGCCGGGCGCGCGTTTTGAGTTCGACCAGCAGGCCGGTCGCTATCGCATCGCGAAGATCTTCGACGGTGAGAACTCTGAAGACATCTATCGCTCGCCGTTAACGGAAGTGGGCGTGAATGCGAGTGTGGGCGACTACGTGCTCGCAATCGACGGCGAAGAGTTGAAGGGAACGGATGATATCTATCACCTGTTGCGAAACAAGGGTGACAATCCGGTCCAACTCACGCTCAACAAGACTCCTTCATTCCAGGAAGCGCGGACAGTTTCGTATCGTCCGATCACGGACGAACAAAATCTGATCTATCTCGACTGGGTGGACCACAATCGCGAAAGAGTGAGTAAAGCGACGAACGGGCGTGTTGGTTATCTACACGTTCCGGACATGGGCGCTAATGGAATTCGTGAGTTTATCAAGTGGTACTACCCGCAACTTCGCAAGGAAGCGTTGATCATCGACGTGCGTGCGAACGGTGGTGGCAATGTTTCGCGCATGCTTATTGAACGGCTGCGGCGCAAAGTGCTCGCGCTCAACTACTCGCGTACTAACGACGATGCGAGCACTTATCCTGATGGCGCGTTCATTGGACCAATGGTGACGTTGCTCGACGAGAATTCAGCATCTGACGGCGACATCTTCCCGGCGATGTTCCGCGAAGCTGGACTTGGACCATTGATTGGCAAACGTTCGTGGGGCGGTGTTGTAGGTATCACGAATCGCGGTCAACTCATCGATGGCGGTACGGTGAATGTGCCGGAGTCGGGACTCGCGAGCAAGACGGGCGAGTGGATCATCGAAGGCTACGGCGTCGATCCGGATATTGAAGTCGACAACGATCCGCAGTCAGTGATCGCCGGCAAAGATCCGCAGCTCGAGCGCGCGATTGTTGAAGTGATGGCGAAGCTGAAAGCGCCAGTGAAGTTGCCGCCGAAGCCAGCCCCGCCAGTGAAGACGATCAACCGGCGCGAGACTTCAAAAGCGACCGAGCAAGGCAATAACTGATTTCACGCAAAGGCGCAAAGCCGAGCCGCAAAGGCGCAAAGAGGAATTTGAATCTTCTTTGCGCCTTTGCGTCTTTGCGTGAAACTTTCTGTCAGTCCTATTCCGCCACTAATCCCGCAAACAGTTCCGTAACCGAAACCTCAAACCCTTCGAGCACGCGCGACTGCGCTTGTTGGCCGCGTGAGTATTTCAAAACATGCCACACCAGCTTCTCGCCGATCTTGCCAGCGTGACGCACGTCGATGGATGCAGAGAATGGATTGATCAGCCACAACTCACGAACGCCGAGCGCCAGATACGTGTCGGCTTTAGTGGTGAGATCGTAAATAATCGTACGGCGCGAAGAAAATTCGAAGACAATATCGGCTGAAGCGCGCATTTTCCCACAGGTCTTTCGCAACTCTCTCGAGACGTACATCAGATCCGGCTCAAGGTAAGTCGGAGCATCAGTGTCGATATAAATCGGCTCAGGCGGAAAGTGCATATCACCTTCAATGTTATTGGCATCGATGAACCTGACCAATAACCTGAGCATTCGTGAGGCGACATCCCCGTGAGGCGGGTGGGGGCGCGGAACCAGAAAAAGAAACCCTCCAATGAGGTTATAGCGCGCATGGTCCTCTCGCTCAGGCAAGTCCCAAAACTCTTCGAGAGTGTAGCGTCGCAGGAGTGGTGAGAAATTGATCTCGATCGATGTTTCGATTTCTGGAGTTTGCATCTATTCTCTAACGCGCAACTTCTCTGTAGGGAGTATAGCCGGTAACCCTTTATGCTGCCAGCAGCGCACTGGTCCATGAACGCGTCGCGAGCAGGGCGTACCTTTCTTCGTTCTCGCCCCGCAGATGTAAGTGTCGTCAACCGTTGCGCTCACCGGCGCGCTCATTGAACTTTGCGTGGCTGTTGTATTAACAAGTCGCTCAATCACCAGTGGCGACGGTTTCTGTCTCGTACCTCGTCCGATCAAAACTCCGAGGACCAGGAAAGCAAACGCCGCCAGAGCTCCACGCAGTAATCGTGTTCGAGTGAACCGTGCGGAGCACTTGTCGCAGAACCGCCTGCTGGTCCAAAAGCGCCAGCGCAGCCGGACGATCTTCTCCCCGCATTCGGAGCAAAAATTTGGACGATAATTCGTGAGGAGCGACAATTTTATGAGGTTCCTTTCCGATCCGCTGCCCGCATTATAGGACATTCGCGCCGAAAGCAACCGATCCCCGCTCGTTTGCGTCCGAAATCAGCACGTTTGAAAAACTCAGAACGGGCGGGCATACTTTGCAGACCGATTTTCCCATGAGTTACCTGAAACAGCTCCTTTTTCTAGCCATTTTAACGATAGTTGCCGTTGCCCCGATTGCGGCCCAGGACGTCGATGATGTCGTCCGCACCAACACTTCGCTGGTGCAGTTGAACATCGGTGTGGTTGATAAGCAGGGCAGGGCAGTTACTTCGTTAACGCAAAAAGATTTTGTTGTGTACGAAGACGGAGTGAAGCAGGCGATTCAACACTTCGAACCTGTCGACGCGCCCTTCAGTCTCGTATTGATGCTCGACATGTCGGGCTCAACGCTCAATTTTCGTCAGCAGTTGAAACTCGCGAGCCAGCGTTTTCTCGACGCGCTTGCGCCTGAGGATCGCGTGGCTGTTGTTCAGTTCAACAAAGATGTGAAGTTGTTGAGTGGGTTCAGTGTGAATCGTGAGAAAACGTATTACGCGATCGATATTGCTTCGGGCGCCGGTGAAACTAATTTTTATCAGGCACTCAAATACGCGCTCAAAGAGTTGGACAAAGAAGGCAAGCGACGCAAAGCGATCGTGGTGTTGACTGATGGTCTCGACACGCAATTGCGCAACTCCGATCGCAGCACGCTGGCGAAAGCACAAACGAATGAAGAAGCATTGGCGACGATCGATCCACATTCGAGTGCTGACTTGAACAGCGTGTTAGCGTCAGCAGATCGACAGGGCGTTACTATTTATCCCTTGGCTTTGCCTTCGGGCGATCCGAAACGTTTGCCGATACAGACGCCGAACATCGTTGGAATTTATGCAGCGGCGCGCGCGCGTTTGCAGTCGCTCGCCGATCGCACTGGCGGGCGTTTGAACGAGATCAATCAGTTGCAATACATGGCGCAACTCTATCGTGAGGTTGCGGCAAATTTGCGGACGCTTTACACCGTCGCATATCAGCCGCAGGGCGAACGCCCGCGCGGCAAGTGGCATGAAATCAAGGTCGAGGTCGCGCCTTCCGACCTCACGGCGCGCACCAAACCCGGCTATTACGCACGTTGATTAGCGGCATTTTACATATCGCCGCTTAGGCTTTAGTATTAAACGCTCCGCACCCGTAGCTCAGTTGGATAGAGTACCTGACTACGAATCAGGGGGTCGCATGTTCGAATCATGCCGGGTGCACCAATAGGATTAAGACGAGCGGTGGGGCTTAGCCTCTGCCGCTTTTCTTTTTACTCGCGTGAAGCGCGGGGCCGCGCTTAGCTGCGGATTTGAGAATTTTTTCGACCCAATGAAGTTCCGCTTGCAGTTGTTCAACTGTCAATTCCAACATCCAAACGGCTTCATGAAACGGGTGGCCCACTTCCGTTAGAACGTCCTCAAGCGTAGCGCGTTCCTCGCGAAGTCTTTGTTCGAGAATTTTCTTGCGGCTATTTAGTTGCTTTCGGAAAGTTCGCGGACGCGCCTGCCAGGAGAGCGCCAACCATATCAGAAAAGGTTGATGCACTTTCTTGTTCACCCAACTCTTTGCTTCCAAAGCGTCGGCCAGATGTTCGCGACCGAGCGCGGTTGTTTCGAGTACGCGCCGCTCGGGACCGGCGGAAGGTGAATCGCTCGAACTCACGCGCAGCAATCCAAGCTCAGTCAACTTGCCCAGCGAGTAATAGACTTGAGGGCGCGATACTGGCGCCCAATCACGAATGTTTCGATTCTCCAACGTCGCGTTGACTTCGTACCCGTGCATCGGACCCTCGGCCAACAGGCTGAGGATCACAAGATCGGGAATGGTGAGACGATTTTCTTTGAGCCGCTTCTTCTTGACAGCCTTCATATCGACGATTATAGTATCACTCGTCTAAATAAGACTAGAGGAGATCATATGACTGTTGAAACGCGTCAACTGAAAGATCTGGTATCCATTGGCCCAGCTATGCTGAAGGACTTCGAGTTGCTCGGAATCAGTAGCGTGGCCCAGTTGCGCCGGCGTAGTCCGCAGAGAATGTATAAGGAATTGTGTCGCTTACGTGGCCAGCGAATAGACCCTTGTTGTTTGGATGTGTTCGTCGCCGCAGTGGCGCAAGCAAAGGATCCCCAGCTCCCGATCGAAAAACGGCAATGGTGGTACTGGAGCAAAGTGCGCAAGAATGATGACGGATAGAGTGCAAAGTTTCGTCATCCACGGCTTTACGATCGACGTTGCCGACAAACCGGCATCCAGAGCAGCGAATATTATCGCCTGGGAATTAGACGACGACTGTTACGATCTTGATCGAATCGACTTCAAACCCGGCGACGTGGTCATCGATATTGGCGCTCACATTGGGTTCTTTGCCATCTACACCGCACTGCGTTTTCCCCAGGTCGTGATTCATTCCTTCGAACCGTTTCCTGAAAACTACGAACTGCTTCAACAAAACCTCGAGCGCAACGGCATCACCAACGTTCGCACTTATCAACTGGGTGTCAGTGGCAGCGGCAGGCCACTCGACATGGTTACGAACCCACAGAATTCAGGAAATTCCACCTGTTATTCGCGCACTCTGGAATACAGTCGTACTACCGGAATTCCTTCGACAACATTGGACCACATCTTTGATGCGCTCGGTATTGACAAGTGCAAGTTGCTCAAAATTGATTGCGAAGGTTCTGAATACGAAATACTTTTCTCCACGCGCAGTCTCGCGAAAGTTGAGTATCTCTCCGGAGAGTTTCATGAGAATAGTTTGTTACTGAGCCAGGGATACACGGTTGAAGGGCTGCTGAAACACTGTGAGGATCAAATAGGACCAGATAAACTGACCATTAAAACCTGCGATATGGGCGACTGATCTACGGATTGTGGACTTACTAAAGCAATGTAAGTATACTCGCTCGCCTTTCGCAACGATAAGTCTCCCAGTAAATTTCAGTAGAACTTTCGGAGGAACTATGGCAATCGAAGTTGTCAATGGAACACCTGCCCAGGGATTAGAGTTTACTGTTTGCGGTTTCGTTAATGGATCTGCCGTTCCGCCCATGTGGTCAGGCAGGTTAGCCCCAATGGATCAGACTGGCTCCAGCGTGACGGTGCCGGTGAGCGGCTTTGTGTCTTATGGCATAGGCTTCTACACGGTGGGCTGGCTGCCGGACAACGGTTGGGCCATCGCATGGTCGCCGCAAGTCACCGACAACACCGTCGTTACGTTAGCAATTGACGTTACGGCCAACGCTTCACACACCTAGTTGAAGCACTTGTTGGAAGAGCGCGTTCCAACGCTCCGAGATGTTCCTCCACTGGTATTCCGGACGCGTTGCCTTACGGAACGCCTTTTCTGACATCTCTGCCAGAAACTCTCGATGGCCGTATAGTTTTTCCAGCGCTTCGGCTACAGCCTCCGGTGTTATCATCCAGGCATCCGTTAATACTCCTTCATTAATTACTTTGAATGCCGGCTCGAGCATCACCGCTGCATCGTCCCACAACTCTGCGCAGGCGCTGTGACGGGGAACGATTTGGGCCGCGCCGGTCGCGGCATGTTCAAAGCTTGGAAGTCCCCAGCCTTCCGCACTCGAGGTGTTAATACCGACATCGCAGGCATTATAGATTCGATTAAGCTGCGCCGTAGAAACTCCTTGAATTGTTTTAGCAAGGCTCGACATCAATATGCGATCTTCGATGCCGTAGCGGCGCGCCAGGAGAACTACATTCCAACCTACGTCTTCGACACCCATGTGGAGGAAGAGCTTAACGTGAGCGGGTTTATCTTGTGCGAAAAGAGCAAAGCCACGGATGGTTGTATCAATTCGTTTGCGTGGCTGGTTGCGATTCGCGTTGAGAACAATAAACCGCTGATCTAAATCCGTCGCATCGGGGAATAAGAGCTTTCTGGCGGATAACCGCCCAGACATATGTTCGCTGTTAGCCTGTAGCGGATAAAAAGTCTCGGTGTCCACTCCATGAGGAATTATCTCGACGCGTGGGAAGTTGAAGGACGGATCTTTCTCCTTTTGTTTTTGAACGGCATTATCGACTTGTTGTTTACCAAAGTCGGTATAGACCACGAAGCGCGCGACGCCTGCCAACGGTGAGATACTCTCCGGATCAATTGGACCACCATCGACCGGGCAGTAAAGGATGATGGGAGGCAGGGTCTTCGCCTGTCTCAACTCTTGCAGGTATGCACTCTGAACCCAGATATCGTTGACAATGAAGATCAACTGCGGCTGGATTTTTTCGGCGAGGGCTACAATGCGACGAGCTCCCCACCTGTCACCGCCAAGTTCTGCTCGATAGACTTTCCAGCTATAGCCGTGTGGGTCACCGTGATAGTTAGTGCCCAGGTGGTGAATCTCATAGCTGGTGACCAGCGGTTTAAGGATGCCTTCTATGACTCGTGCAAAACCGGTCGGCACCGCAGCATCACCGGCAACAAGAATGCGGGGGAGGGTTGTATTCTCACTCAAGTGAATATCCTATCAGACTAATCTGACGATCGATTCTAACAACTCTGTGAGAAGTACAACATTGTCTGATCTTTACTTCAAGGCAGCAGCTACTTCCATTGCCTTAGTTTCATCCCACTTACCAATCCAAGTGTGTTCCAGTTGATAAGGACGTCCTTCAAGGTCAGTGGCCGTAACCGGCGTCACAACATCTCCGGGCTGTAGAAAATTCCTGGTTAGATCGATTGTTTTTCCGCCTGCCATTAGCTGCTTGCGTAAGTCAAGGTTTTGTTTGATGAGTAACAAGTCCATGACGCATAGAATTACTATCAGACCGATGGATACCCATGACTTTTGAGGTGAGGATTTATTTTCACTCATTTTGCTGGCACCGTGAGAAGCTCATCCAATCCCGAAAGGATTCCGATTAAGGCGTAGGTTCTTAAGTCCGGTTTCTGTAGTTTTTCGACTAAAGCCAGAGCGTCGTTTTCGTCTTGTTTAGTTAATCCTTTGAAACCTCTGACCAGTTCGTATCCCGTATTATCAAGATTTCGAACGTAAGTTTGATAAATAGTTTTATCGCTAGCGTTGGTATCTGGCTGCGAGAGATTATTTAGTGCTTTGATGCCGGACAATAACAGGTCTGCCTTCCTGGATACGTCAACCTCGTCGCAAGTAATGCTGAGAAGAAAGAATGCTCTGGCCTTATAAAAAGTATTTGGGTCTGACCCTGCTACTCTAGCTGCTTCGCTCAAGAGCCTTTGAGCTGCTTCTCTGTCATTAGCTTTCGTGTAATACCGCAATATGAGGTTCAACGCCTCAACCCTTATAAGTGGAAAGGCTATGCGTGCCGCGCCTTTTTCAGTCAGGTCAGGAAGCTTCGCATTAAGGCCGCTCCTGACAAAGTTTTTCAAGAGCTGATCGATCGAGCGCTGCAAGAGATCGAAATCTGCTGCGACTGCGTTAACGTCAATTTCATCGAGAATATCCAAACACAAATCAAATTTCTTCTTTTCCAAAGCCACCTCGGCCGCTCGCAGTAGCAACTCATTACGTTCAGTTTTAGTTTTTGCTGACTCGGCTTCAGCCTTCAATTCTCCGATGGGATTCTCGCTTTCATTGAGTCGCTCGATACGAGCCTCACTTGCCAACTGGCTTTCGCTGAAAGAGGCACGCATCGCAAAGCTGTTGTTTAGAGCCTGGTCGTATAACTCGGGAGTTGCGCGCTGTACGAAGGGCAACACGTTGGTTAATAAGTTGTAAGCCATTCGCGGCGCCGGTTCGGCCGCAAAGTTAGCTGGCTGGGTGAGGGCCACCACCGTCGCCAGGAATCGATTTCTCACGGCGTTCGATGTTTGTGGACGTAAGTAGATGTCGCTTATCCAGAACAGGGTTTCAAAAGATATTTCCCCTCGTGCGGCTCGCGCGACGATGTCTGACGCTAAGGGTTCGAACTCCTTCGAGTTGCGAGTCATCAATTCGTCCAGCCAAAAGTTGAGTCCGTCCAAAGCGCTGTGATTTTCGAGCTCTTGCCGAATGCGTTTGGCCGCGAGAATGTCTCCACCTTCCAAGTCGAAGAGAGCTCGAATGCGCTGAGATTTATCAACCTTTGGCATGGCATTGATTGTTTTCTCAAAATCTTCGACTAGGTTTGGCCTGTACTTTTGAATCCAGCTCACTAGATCGTTCGACAAGTAACTAAGCATGAACGGAGTGATTTCCTCGTTATGCTCACGAAGATCGCTCAGTGCATCTCGTGCGATTTGCGTGGCCAGCACCTGTTTCTCATCTGATGTGGCTTTTTGCCTCGCGAAGAAAGTCAGGATCTTGATTCGCGCTGATACTCGCAAACCGGCTTCATCCATTTTCTTTATGTTATCGAGCGCGCGCGCAAGAACATGTTCGCGAAGTACGCGCAGTTGCTGCTCGCGTATTGCTGGTTCAACCGCAGTCTTCGGGACTGATGTTGGAGGTTTTGCGGTCTGGGCGAGAATGACGGAGCTGGCCATGACCAGCACAATGCATAGTTTAGCTGAGCGCTTCATGAGGAGCTTTCAGGTAGGTAGTGGACGGTGCTCAACGAGCATCGTCCACAGCCGTTGTTAGTTTATTGGTCCTTCTTCAGGTAGAAAGTCGGTCTTCACAGCGCATTTTTGAGTATAGGTTTTCCCACCCAAAGTCCAGGTACACCCGTCATCGTCTTTACAATGACAATCAGTGGCTCCGTTCGGAATGGTGATGGGTAGTCCGTCTTTACAACTAGCAGAACCGGTGCATGCATACACCGTGGTTGGCGGAGTGAGCAGGATGACAGCTCCCGCAAACACCAGTGCAAAAGCAGCGGCGTAAAGTGAGTAGATTGACTTCATGGTAGACTCCAGTTGGTTGTAAGGTTAAGTGAGTAGCCGCTAAATCCGAGTATGCGGCTTGAGTTATTTTGAGTCTACGAACACTCCCACGGTGCAATTAGCCCAGAGGATCGCACCACCCGTTAAAGGTATGTTCGGAAGCAGCACAATAGTCCTCACGAAGCCCGGTGTCAAGAACTTGTTAATTCTACTGTGCGACTAACTTGACGTGGGCCATGGCTTGGAGTAAAAGTGGCCCGGCGAACCTCCCAATACAACGGAAACGTACTGACTTGCGTGTGATCAACTTCACCCCTCAAAGGAGGAGACTATGTTGAAAAGGCTCTTCTCGATCGGACTCGTAGTTCTGTTATTTCACGCAGGTAATTCACTGCTCATTCACGACGTCGCGCAGGCGAATCAAAGTGATGCTGCTTCAGACAAAGTAAAAGCAGCGGTTGCAAAACGCGGCACCGGGCCTAAGGCGAAGGTCACAGTCAAACTAAAAGATAACTCCAAGCTCAAAGGTTACATCAGCAACGCCGCCGGCGATTCGTTTACTTTGTCAGATTCAAAAACCGGACAAGTTAGAACACTGGCCTATAGCGACGTCGCGGAAGTTAAAAAGCAAGGCGGAATGTCACTGGCAGCGAAAATTGGCATCGGAGTCGGCGCCGGTGTTGGTGCCCTGGGGCTGTTGTACTTGATCGGCTGTCACGACGATCCATTCTGTTGATTCGCGGAGAACATATCAGCCACAAAAAGGCACAAGAGGTACAAAACAGTTAACCATGACTGATTAATCTATTTTGTGGTTTATGTGCCTAATTGCGAGTTTGACAGCGCCGCCCATTGCTATTAAAGTTTCGCCTGCTTCAAGCCCGACAGTTTACCTCCCAACCCAGATTAGTCGTACCGGTTTCTAAATTCCCCCGTCGTACCTCTCTGTCAGAGGCGTGACTGGTAACTAATCGCTTGATCAAATCTCGCCCATATAAAGGAGACCCATCTAATGATGCGAAGCTTCATAAATCGCCCTGTGGCGATCGCGATCGTCGCGTTAACCCTTCTGCTGGCAAGCGGCTTATCAGCTCTTTCGCAAAGAAACACCGCTGCTAACAAGGGACTCCCGTTGAAACAACTACTGCAACTGCCTGGCAAGCTCGTGAGTGAGGCGAAGTCTGCTCGACCAAACGGTGATCTAAAACTAACTGGTTACCGTGTTGAGGAAGTGAGCCTGCCGCAAAACCTGCATGTTGACATTCGCGGGCAGCAGGTTGCAGTCGATAAAGCCTGGCGCGTTACGGTCCAGGGTGGTCCATTCCCCGTCCGCGCTCTTCCCGCAGTCATTTGGATCGACGATCAGATCGTCGGCAACGGCATCGAAAACGAAACGTTGTCGGAGATCACGGCAATCACGTTCGATAGTTCGCTGATACGTGAAGGCGGCGTCGTGTCGATCTCTTACGGTGAAGACAAAGAGACGCGACGCAAATTCCCGCAAGCGCTCCAGTTGAAACAGGGGGGAGGAAACCAATGAGAACCATTCGCACACTTTCCATCGCTGCTTTCTTTTTCCTAATCATTGGACCACTGGCGGCGTTTGCACAGGCGCCAGATCCCGGCACTCCGGGACCTTTGGCCGTGACGCGCGAAGAGTACAACTTCGGAGACACTGCCTTTCAACCGTCGAACTTTCCTGGACCGGTTGAATTAATAGCTTCCATTCACTATCCGACCAACCTTGCGGCGGGTCCATTTCCCGTGATCGTTTTTCTACACGGCCGTCACGCGACTTGTTTCAGCAGTGGCGGTCAGTTCTTGCAGTGGCCCTGCACCAATGGGCGCCAGCCGATCCCCAGTTACAAAGGCTACGACTACGTTTCCCAGGTGCTCGCCAGTCACGGTTATGTGGTTGTCTCGATCAGCGCTAATGGAGTTAACGCTGTCGACAACGCCGTGTTTGATCTCGGCGCATTGGCTCGCGCGGAGTTAATGCAAAAACATCTCGACATACTGAACACATTCACCACAACCGGCGGCGCGCCATTCGGAACCAAGTTCGTCGGAAAATTCGATCTGACGAAGGTTGGCACGATGGGCCACTCGCGCGGTGGTGAAGGCGTGGTGCGTCACTACGTGTTGAATAACTCGTTAGGTGCGCCTTACGGGATCAAAGCAGTCTTTCCCCTCGCGCCCGTTGACTTCAATCGTTTCGTTGTAAACAACGCTGCGCTCGACGTGCTCCTACCGTATTGCGATGGCGACGTCAGCGATCTTCAGGGCGTTCACTTTTACGACGATGCTCGTTACAACGTACCTGGCGATCCGGCGCCGAAGCATTACATGCTGGTGATGGGCGCGAATCACAATTTCTACAACACGATCTGGAGCCCTTCGAGTGGGATTCCCGGAGCTGCAAATGATTGGCTGTCGTTCGTGCAAGGTGGTCGCTCTGACTCTCAATGTGGCGAGGGCAAGGGCAATCAGCGGTTGACCGAAGCACAGCAACGCGGCACCGGCCTGGCTTACATGAGCGCGTTCTTCCGCGCGTATGTTGGTGGTGAAAGTCAGTTCATCCCGATCTTGACAGGTGATGCGCCGCCGCCGGCTTCTGCTCAAACGAACAACCTGTTTGTGTCTTATCACGCGCCGGACATTCCGGGTATCCGGCTCGATGTGAACCGGTTACTTACCGACTCCAATCTTTCGGTCAACTTCCTTGGCGGCGCGGTAACGCCGACTGCACTCACACCGTATGACTTGTGTGGCGGAGAAGCACCGCCTGCGAACAAGTGCATACCTGAAGCACTGAATGCGCAACAGCCACACACGACTCCAAGCGCGCGTTCGGCCGCGCGAGGAATCACCCAACTGAGGACTGGTTGGAATGATCTCACCGGGAATTACAGAAACAACATTCCGCCGGCGCTGGGCAATGTTTCCGGGTTCCAGGCGATTCAGTTTCGCGTGAGTGTGAACTTTGCAGATGCTCGCAATCTCGCGGGACTCGCGCAGGACTTTCGCGTGGTGTTGACTGATGCGTCAGGTGCATCTGCATCGGTGCGGGTCAGTGATGTCTCGGGCGCGTTGTACTTCCCGCCAGGCGACACTGGACCAGTACCGAAGGTTGTGCTGAACACCGTGCGCGTGCCGTTGAGTGCGTTCGGTGGTGTAAATCTCAACGCGGCCAGGTCCGTGCAGTTTGCGTTCAATGAACGACTACAGGGTGCACTTCTGATCACTGACGTGGCGTTCGCCTCATCGCCACAATAAAGCGATAAGCTTGGAAGAGGTCAGTACCGTAACGCGATAGCGTCGGGTGCGTCTTGCATTGAGCGATCTAACACAGCAACATATGACCCGACGCTACCGCGTTACGGTACTGACCCGATCCAACAAGGGTCGTGTTTTCGCAAATCTTTTTAGGAGAAACAAATGCTGAGAAACAGTGTGCTAATCGTTCTCTTGCTAACTGCTAACGCGTCGATGCAGACGTCGACGCTTACGGATCTGGCGTGGATGTCGGGGAGTTGGGAGACGGTGCCAGGTGCAAAGAGGCAGATTGAGGAGCATTGGACTGCAGCTGCGGGTGCGACGATGATGGGGATGAGCCGCACTGTGGCAGGCGAGAAGACCGTGGAGTTTGAATACTTACGGATCGAGCAGCGCGCTGATGGGATTTATTACGTTGCGCATCCGAAGGCGCGTTGTCCCGCAACCGATTTCAAACTAACTCACGCGTCTGCGAATGAGGCGGTGTTTGAAAATCCGCAGCACGATTTTCCGAAACGAATTATTTATCGCAAAGGTACGGATGATTCGCTGACGGCAAGTATTGATGGCGGCGACGGGACGAAAACAATCTCTTACGCGTATCGAAGGATGAAATAAGCCGCGTTCATCCGCGGCTTAAACCTGCGCGCTGATCGTCTCTTCAGCATCAAGATTCAAGCTCGCCTGCGCCGCAGCAAGACGCGCTACAGGCACGCGAAACGGCGAACAGCTCACGTAATTCAAACCAATCTCATTACAGAACGCGATCGACTGTGGATCGCCGCCGTGCTCGCCGCAAATCCCGACCTTCAGATCCGGCTTCACGCCGCGGCCACGCTCCGTTCCCATGCGAACGAGTTGGCCCACGCCGTCGCGATCGAGCACCTGGAACGGATCGTCTCTGACGATCTTTCGTTCGATGTAGTTCGGCAGAAACCGACTCGAGTCGTCGCGGCTCAGTCCGAAAGTAGTTTGCGTAAGATCGTTCGTGCCGAAAGAGAAAAACTGCGCGTGCTGCGCAATACGATCGGCCATCAACGCCGCACGCGGCAACTCAATCATCGTCCCAACCATGTATTCGATCGTCATGCCATGCTCGCCCATCACCTGGCGCGCGACTTCGTGAATTATCTCCGCTTGCTGCCGCAACTCTTCACTGACAGAGACGAGCGGCACCATTATCTCGAGCTCAACCTTCTTGCGTTCACCCTGCACTTTGCAGGCAGCTTCGAAAATCGCGCGGCACTGCATACGCGTTACTTCTGGAAACAGCAGACCAAGACGGCAACCACGAAAACCAAGCATCGGGTTGGCTTCACGAATGCGATTGACCTGGCGCAGCAACGCGCGCTTGTGATCGATCTCGTCGAGCACGTGGTCCATATCGCTTAACGACGACGACCCTTTCAACTTCATCTTCAACTCCGCGAGTTCGCCGCTAAGCTCTTCAGCGTTTGGCAGAAACTCATGCAGCGGCGGATCGAGCAAACGAATCGTCACGGGCAGCCCTGACATCTCGCGAAAGATTCCGATGAAATCGCTGCGCTGCAACGGCAACAGTTTTTCGAGTGCCTTCTCTCTCGCGCCGACGCCCTCCGACAGAATCATCTCGCGCATCGCCGCGAGGCGTTTGTCGCCAAAGAACATGTGCTCAGTGCGGCAGAGACCGATGCCCTCAGCGCCAAACTGTCGCGCTGTTTTCGCGTCAAGCGGGGTATCTGCATTGGCGCGCACACGCAGACGACGAAACTTATCGGCCCACAACATCAACTTGTAGAAATCGTCCCCAAGCGTCGGTTGAATCGTCGGCACTTGCCCGAGAAACACGCGACCCGTCGAACCATCAACTGTGATCCATTCGCCTTTAGTTACGACTGTTGAATCAACGGTGAACTGTTGCTGGCTGTAGTCGATATTCAATGCTTGCGCGCCGCTGACACACGTCTTACCCATACCGCGCGCAACGACCGCAGCGTGACTCGTCATACCACCACGCGCTGTAACAATCGCCTGCGCCGCTACCATACCGTGAAAATCGTCGGGACTCGTTTCAAGACGCACCAAAACAACATGCGCACCATCGCGCGCCATCTCTTCCGCTTCGTCAGGACTGAAAACAACCTGGCCCTGCGCAGCGCCCGGGCTCGCGGGCAGACCTGTCGCGAGCACAGTTGCATTCGTCTTCGGATCGACCGTCGGGTGCAGTAGTTGGTCCAACTGCTCCGGCGTGACGCGTTTGACCGCCGTCGCTTTGTCGATCAGTTTTTCGTAAACCATCTCGACAGCGATGCGCACCGCGGCGGCGCCGCTGCGTTTGCCGGTGCGTGTTTGCAACATCCAGAGCTTGCGGCGTTCGATCGTGAACTCGCAGTCCTGCATATCGCCATAATGTTTCTCGAGCAGGTCCGTGATCGACGCAAACTGATCGTAAACTTCCGGCAACTCCTTCTTGAGTTGACTAATCGGATTCGGCGTGCGGATGCCGGCAACAACGTCTTCGCCCTGCGCGTTCAGTAGATACTCACCATACAGTTCCTTCTTCCCAGTCGACGGATTGCGCGTGAAGGCGACGCCGGTTCCACTACCGGCGCCCATGTTTCCAAACACCATCGCCTGAACGTTGACTGCTGTACCGAGCGAATCAGGGATCCGGTTGACGCGCCGATAATCGATCGCGCGCCGGCCCATCCAGGAATTGAAGACCGCCATGATCGCAACGCGCAGTTGCTCGTACGGATCTTCCGGAATCGCAGACTGCTCGGTCAGAATGATCTGCTTCTCAGCCGCGATGATTTCGCGCAGGTGATCGGATTGCAGGTCGGTGTCCTTACCACCCTGTGTTTGTGCTTTGAAACGATCGAGCACGCGCTCGAATTTCTCATGAGCAACGCCCATGACGATCTCGCCAAACAACGACGCAAAGCGACGATAAGCATCGAGCGCGAAACGCAGATCGCCAGTCTGTTCCGCGAGGCCTTGGACCGTCTCTTCATTCAAACCAAGATTCAGCACCGTATCCATCATGCCCGGCATCGAAAACGCTGCGCCCGAGCGAACCGAAACGAGCAGCGGATTCTTCGGATCGCCGAAGCGCTTACCGACCTTCTCCTCGATCTTGATGAGTCCCTCTTTCACCTGTTCCCACATGCCTTCGGGAAAATTTTTATCGTTATCGAAGAAGGCATTGCACGCTTCGGTGGTCACGACCAGACCCGGCGGCACGGGCAAGCCGGCGCGCGTCATCTCACACAACCCGGCGCCTTTTCCGCCCAGGAGGGCCTTGTCGTCGCCCGGACCTTCGTCGAACAGGTAAACCCATTTATGTGTTTTTGGCTCGGTAATTTCAGGAGTTTCTTCAGTGACGGTGCTCATGTCTTTGCAACTTATCAGATTTGCTGATCCATGTCACCCGTGTTCATCTGTGGCTGAAGAAGGGCTAAACTAAGGGCCATCATGGCAAACGTAAATAGTCTGAACGTGAACGGAAAGAAACTGCGCGTTGACGTAGATTCGCAGACGCCGCTGCTCTACGTTCTGCGCGATCATTTGCACATGACGGGAACGAAGTATGGCTGTGGCGAAGCGCGTTGCGGCGCGTGTACGGTGCTCGTCGATGGTCAATCAATGCGTTCGTGCGTGACGCCGGTGGCGCGAGTCGGCGATAAAGAAGTGACGACGATCGAAGGCCTCGAGAAAGACGGCAAGCTGACTCAGTTGCAGGAAGCATTTCTCAAAGCGGATGCGCTTCAGTGTGGTTACTGCACGTCGGGAATGATCATGTCGGCGACGGCGTTGTTGACTAAGAACCCGAAGCCCACGCGCGACGTGATCGTGAAGCACATGGACGCGAACGTTTGTCGTTGCGGCACTTACCTCCGCATCGTGAACGCGATCGAGATGGCAGCCAGGACGGCGAAGGAGGTGGCCGAATGACAGACGATCTCGAACTGGAACGTTACGAGCTGTTCGAAGGCCCTGCTTATCGTTTTAGTTTCAATCGGCGCCAGTTCCTGAAAGCGTTCAGCGGCGGCATCGCGCTCATCGTGCCGATGTCAAACCTGCTTGCGCAGGAGCAGGGCGAGTCCGGAAGAAACAGATCAAACGAGCGTGTGCCGGACGACATCGGCGCGTGGATTCATATCGATGAGAGCGGCACGGTCTCCGCGTTCACGGGCAAAGTCGAAATCGGTCAGAACATTCGCACCTCGTTGGCCCAGGCAGTTGCTGATGAGTTGCACGTGCCGATGACGGCCGTGCGGTTGGTGATGGCAGATACGGATCTCACGCCGTTTGATCTCGGCACGTTTGGAAGTTTGAGCACGCCGCGAATGGCGCCGCAGTTACGCAAAGCAGCAGCGGCAGCACGCGAGACGTTGATTGCGCTTGCAGCAGAGCAGTGGAAGGTTGCGCCCGCCGATGTGCGACTCGTGAACGCGCGCTTCGTTAATCACGACGCGTCGAAGTCTTTGACGCTTGCGGAAGTTGCGAAAGGTCAGAAGCTCGTCAAGACGATCCCTCCTGACGTTGCGATCACGCCCGTGCGTGATTGGACCATCGCGGGCACGTCTGTTCCGAAAGTAGATGGGCGCGATTTTGTCACCGGCAAACATCAGTACACGACTGACCTGAAACGCGAAGGCATGTTGTACGGGCGCATCGTCAGACCGTCAGCGCTCGAAGCTAAGCTCGTTACCTGCGACACGAAAGCAGCTGAGACGATGCCCGGCGTTGTCGTTGTTCGTGATGGTGACTTTATTGGTGTCGTCGCACCGGATCGAGAAACTGCGATACGCGCTGAGAAGGCGATCGCTGTTCACTGGCAAGCGCCGGTCAGCCGGGTAGTGATGAGTTATTTGAGTACCTGAAAAAGAACGTCTTGCCAGGCAATCGCGGTGGGACTGGCCGATCGCCGGCTGAATCAATCGCTGAAGGCATGGCTGCCGCGGATAAGAAACTCGCGGAGACTTACACGATCGCTTATATCGCGCACGCACCGCTCGAACCTCGTGCCGCAGTCGCTGAGTGGAGTGACGGCAAGCTGACAGTTTGGACAGGCACGCAGCGTCCGTTCGGCGTGAGATCTGAACTTGCCGAAGCGTTTCACATTCCGGAAGAAAAGATTCGCGTGATCGTGCCCGATACGGGCTCTGGATACGGCGGCAAGCACACCGGCGAGTGCGCGATCGAAGCGGCGCGGCTCGCGCGCGCGAGTGGCAAGCCGGTGAAACTCGTTTGGACGCGAGAGGAAGAATTCAACTGGGCTTACTTTCGTCCGGCGGGCGTGATCGAAGTCAGCACTGGCGTGAAGAACGATGGCACAGTGACAGCGTGGGAGTTTCACAACTACAACTCCGGCGGCTCGGGTATTCAGGTCAAGTACGACTTTCCAAATAAGAACATTGAGTTTCACCAGACGAAATCGCCGTTGCGACAGGGTTCGTATCGTGGTCTCGCGGCGACGGCGAATCACTTCGCGCGCGAAGTGCACATGGATGAGTTGGCCCACCTGATCAACATGGACCCGGTTGAGTTTCGTTTGAAGAACATCAAAGACGAGCGTTTGAAAGCTGTGTTGCAGGCTGCGGCAAAGACCTTCGGGTGGAGAGGCAAGAAGACTGAAGGGCGCGGTGTTGGGATCGCGTGTGGATTTGAGAAAGGGAGTTACATCGCGACTGCCGCCGAAGTTTCGGTTGATGCAAAGACCGGGCGCGTGAAGATTGAGCGAGTGGTTGAGAGTTTCGAGTGCGGCGCGATCGTAAACAAGTTGCACTTGCATAATCAGGTTGAAGGTGCGGTGGTGCAGGCGATTGGCGGCGCGTTGTTCGAGAACATTCAGTTTAAGAATGGACAGATTCTTAACGGGAAGTTTTCGAAGTATCGATTGCCGAGGTTCAGTGACGTGCCGAAGATCGAGATCGTGTTGCTCGACCGGAAAGATTTGCCGTCAGCAGGTGCGGGCGAAACCCCGATCGTCGGACTCGCGCCCGCGGTTGGTAATGCGATCTTTAATGCGACGGGTGTCAGGGTTAGATCGTTGCCGTTGGCAGCGGACGATTTAGTTAGACGCGGATAACACGGATAAGAACGCGGATTTGATTGTGGTGGTGATGCTGCCTTCAGCGGAGTAGCGGCGGAAGTCGAATGTTGTTACGGGGGCGACGCCGAGGCTTGAGGATGTTAGGAAGATCTCGTCTGCTTCGGTGAGATCCTGCATCTCGTAAATTCCTTCGAGTAGTGGAATGAAGTGTTGGTTCGCGAGTTCGATCACGCATTCGCGTGTGATGCCCGCGAGAGCGCCGGTGCTCAATGTCGGCGTGTGCAGCGTTCCGTTCTTTGCCCAAAACAAGTTTGCCGTAGTTGCGGAAACGATCTCGCCGCGTTCATTCAACACGACTGCTTCGTCGAAGTCGCGACTCTGTGCTTCCTCCCACGACAGCACGTGCTCGAGGTAGTTGAGGCTTTTGATTCCAGTCAGCGGCGAGGAACTGTTGGTTCGAAAAGGTGAGACTGCGAGTGACATGCCCGTCGGCGCGAGCTTCTGCGACTCACCGGTCATGATCAGCACGTCAGTTTTCTTCGCGCCCGGCGATTTCGTTTTCCAGATGTCGCGTCCGCTGCGAGCGAGCAGGATGACGCGCGCGCGACCTTCGCGCACCTGGTTGACTGCGATCAGTTTGTGCAGTGCTTCGCCGACGTTCTTTTCCGTGCAGCCGGTGTGATCGATGTCGAGCTTCTTTGCGTGTGCGGAGAGACGTTGCCAGTGTTTGGGCCAGAGAAACGGTTGTGAGTTGTAGATCGCGAGTGTCGTGAACACGCCGCGACCGTAGAGCATGGCCGAAGACACCGGCGCGACGCGCGCTTTCGTCGCCTCAACCATGGTTTTGTTGAGGTAGATGACGGGATGCATCCGTGCAATCCGTGTCTAAACACTTACCACTTCAGCCTGCAGCCTGGTTGCGAGCGCGTCTCGCCAGGCCAATTCCAGTTCAGCAACTTCGGCCCGAACTGTTTCTTCGCCATCGACATTAATGACTAACTCAGTTCCACCAACACGGCCGAGGATTGCGAACGGCGCGTTGTTGCGTTCAGCAAGTTCCTGCACGGCCGCGGCGTCAGATGAATTAAAGCTTATGACAATTCGTGACGGTGATTCACTAAAAAGGAGCGCAGTTGGACCAAGTGGTCCTTTGAGATCGACTTCAGCGCCGATCGCGTCGCGTCCTAACGACGAGAAACACGATTCAGCCACCGTGACCGCGAGACCGCCATCGGAACAATCGTGAGCTGAAGCAAGCAAGCCTGCCTCCGCGGCGGCGAGACTTGCTTTTTGCACGGCCACTTCGCGGTCCAGATCCAGTGCCGGCACTTTTCCCGAGACAGTAAACAAATCGTCCTGCGTCGTTCCGAGCAGCGCGATCACGTCGCCTTCTTTTTTGAAGCCCGGCAACACTGCCCGTTTGACGTCTTCGATCAGTCCGACCATGCCGATGACCGGAGTCGGCAGGATACCGCGGCCTTCAGTCTCGTTATAGAAAGAGACGTTGCCCGAAACGACTGGAGTTTCAAACGCGCGACACGCCTCCGCCATACCGTCGATCGTCTCCGAAAACGCCCACATCACTTCCGGCCGCTCGGGCGAAGCGAAGTTCAAACAGTTCGTGATCGCGATCGGGCGCGCGCCGACACACACCACGTTACGCGCAGACTCTGCGACGACCAGTTTTGCGCCTTCGCGTGGATTGGCGGCGCAGTAAGGACCATTCCCATCGAGCGACATCGCGAGTGCGCGTCGCGTTTCTTTGATTCTGACAACGGCCGCATCCGCACCCGGCAGGATGGCGGTGTTGGTGCGGACCATATGATCGTACTGGCGATAGACCCAGTGCTTCGAAGCGATGTTGCCGGATGAAAGCACCCGTAACAGATCTGAAGTCAAATCCGTGCTGTCAATCTGTGTAATCTGCGGCTCCTGCTTAGTGGGCGGCGACATCGGGCGCTCGTAGCGAGGCGCTTCATCCGTCAACGCTTCGACCGGAATGTCAGCCACCGTCTCGCCGTTATGGACCACCTGCATGCGACCCGTATCGCGCACGCGTCCGATGACAACTGCATCGAGATCCCACTTGCGAAAGATGTCAACCACTTCACGCTCGCGACCCGAGTGAGCAACGATCAACATGCGTTCCTGCGATTCCGACAGCAGCATCTCGTAAGCCGTCATGTTCTGTTCGCGTTGCGGCACGAGCGACAAGTCCAACTCGATTCCGGTACCTGCACGTGCTGCCATCTCACACGACGACGACGTCAAACCTGCGGCGCCCATGTCCTGAATTCCCGCGACCGCGCCGCTGCGCATCGCCTCGAGACACGCCTCGAGCAAAAGCTTTTCGAGAAACGGATCGCCAACCTGAACTGTCGGACGTTTCTCGAGCGCTTCTTCATCAAACTCAGCCGAAGCCATCGTCGCACCATGAATGCCGTCGCGTCCGGTTTTTGCGCCGACGTAAAGCACCGGATTTCCAATTCCCGTCGCTTTGCCGAAGAAGATCTGATCGTGTCGCACGAGACCGAGCGCGAACGCATTGACGAGCGGATTCAGCGCATACGCATCATCAAACGCGACTTCACCACCAACAGTCGCAACACCGAATGCATTGCCATAATGGGCAATACCCGCGACAACACCCGCAAGTAAAGATCGATTACGCCGGCCATGTTGCGGATGATCCAACGACCCGAAACGCAGGCTGTTCATTGACGCCACAGGCCGCGCACCCATCGTGAAAATGTCGCGCAGGATTCCGCCGACACCAGTCGCCGCCCCCTGAAACGGTTCAATGAACGAAGGATGATTGTGCGACTCGATCTTGAACGCGGCGCACCAGCCGTCACCAAGATCCACAACGCCCGCGTTTTCGCCGGGCGGAACGATCACGCGTGGTCCAGTTGTCGGTAAACGTTTTAAATGAATGCGAGAAGATTTGTACGAGCAGTGTTCAGACCACATGACCGAGAAGATTCCGAGTTCGGCAAAACTCGGTTCTCGGCCAAGCAGTTCCTTTATTCGCTCGAATTCTTGTTGCGTGAGGTTATGGGCGGCGATAACTTCGGGAGTAATCACCTCTACTGTCCAGTACCTTTCTTAACAGCTTTATCGATGGCCTCACGTAGCTCGGCGGTATTGACGCGCCCGATGTGCTTGTAAACAACCTCGCCTTTTTCGTTGTACAAAAAAGTTGCCGGGAGATCGCCGCGCCATCTTCGATCCACGAGATTGATCGCAGGCTCAGGATCCATAACGTTGAGCAGGTACGCCGGCATCGTTGCCTTCATCGAGTCGAGAAACTGCGGCACGCTAGTTTTGATATCAGTCATGTCGTCGAGCGACACAGTGATAAATTCCAGCGAGTTTGCGCCGTAGTCCTTGTTGATCTTAACGAGGTCGGGAAACTCGTCGCGACACGGATCGCAGAAGGTGGCCCAGAAGTTGACGAGCAAGGGCTTCTCCCTTTGTTGCGTGAGCAAACCTTTCAGCGTGTCAGTATCAATCGGTGATACAACCGTGGGTGGCTTGGTGGGATGCGCGGCGCGGCCCTTTCGGTACTGGGCGGACGCCGCGAGACTTACTAACAGAACAAACAACGTGATCGAGATGATTGCTTTTGTAAATCGCATGCTTACTACGCTCGCTTGATAGTGCAACCGAATGCCTTGGCTTCAGTTTTTTCAATTGCCTTGCCGGCCAACGATGCGTCGAGAGCATTGCGCAGGTCGCTTGTTTCGATTTGATCGGCATTACGCGCGTTGTCGATGCGGCCGTGATAGAGGAGCTTGTTATTCGGGTCGAGGAAGTAAGCTTCGGGTGTCACGGCAGCGCCGAGTTTGTCAGCAATCTTATTGCCGGGATCTTTAAGTATGGTAAACGTCAAATTGTGCTCAGCGGCGTGCGCCTTCACTGCGGCTGCATCTTCCTTGACGTTCGAGTTGATACCGATCACATTGATACCCTTGGCTCGGTAATCCTGCGCCAGCTTCTCCATGCGTTCGTTGTACGCGTTCGACACCGGACATTGCACGGCGATGAACAGCAGCACGGTGCCGTTCTTTCCAGCCAGCGACTTGAGCGAGTGGTCTTTGCTGTCGAGATCGGGAAGCGTAAAGTCTTCAATCGTAGCGCCAATCGCGGGCGGCACAGGAACTTCGCCTTCGACGCGCGAGCTGGCCACAGAAATGGCGCCCTCAATCACAAACAAGGTCGCGAACAAAATCGACAACATTCTGATTCTCATCAACAGCTCTCCTTTAACGCCTACTCGGAAATCTCGTGTAATCTGTAATCTGTGGAGTCAGTGGATAATATAACTGAAACGATTGAGCAGGCGCTACCAGTCCCGGTGCGGATGGACGCTGATGAACGCTACACCGGTCGCGGCGTCACCATCGCGTTTCTCGACTCCGGTTTTTACGCGCACAAAGATCTGACCCAGCCGGAAAATCGCATCCTCGCCTATCACAATATCTTCGAACCCGCGGACGATCTCGCGTCACTGAAAACCCATGATGTTTTCAGTTGGCACGGCATGATGACTTCCGTTGTCGCTGCGGGAAACGGCCACCTTTCTGACGGTTTTTATCGCAGCATTGCGCCGGAAGCGAATGTTGTCCTGGTGAAGATCGCAAAAAGTGGTCGCATTCCGGAGCGCAATATCGAAACGGGCTTGCGCTGGGTGTTTGCGAATAAAGACAAGTACGATATTCGCGTCGTGAATATCTCCGCCGGTGGCGACTTCGAAGAGTCGTATCTGAACAACGAGCTCTGCCAGTTGGTCGAAAAAGTCGTGAAGTCGGGAGTGACAGTCGTGTGTGCGGTCGGCAACGCTGGTCTGTTGCCGGGTCATCCGGTTTTACCGCCTGCGAGTGCGCCATCGTCGATTGCCGTTGGCGGTTTGGACGACCAGAACTCACTCGATCGTGCGAAGCGCGGCATGTATCGTTCGTCGTATGGTCCAACTATCGACGGACTGCAAAAACCGGAAGTGATCGCACCCGGAATCTGGGTTGCTGGTCCAATACTGCCCAACACGCCGACGGCCGATCAAGCACATCTTTACGCTGAGCTCGACAACGCCACTGACGACGAATTGCGCGAGATCATCGTGTTCCATCAGGGCGTCGATAAACAACTCGATGATTCCAAAGATTTACCGGTGTCGCTGTTGCGACAGTTGATCACGATCAAGTTGCGTGAGGGCAATGTAATCAACCAGTATTACAAGTTCGTAGACGGAACATCGTTCGCGGCGCCGATCGTGTCATCCATCGTCGCGTGCATGTTGCAGGCAAATCCGAAACTCACGCCGCAACGAGTGAAACGTATTTTGATCGACACAGCCGAGCGAGTCGCTGATGTTGAGGTGGAGCGACAAGGCTGGGGCGTGGTCGTGCCGCGGAAGGCGGTTGAGCTGGCGTTGCGCTTGCGCACCTAGTGCGCGTGTGCAACAATTCGCCGCACCTTAAAAAAACCCATCGCAAGAGATTGGAGAGTGTTTGAGTTCGTATGTCTGAGAATGAATCCGCAATCGGTGACGGCGCGGCAAAAGGAAACGAGACGGCGCCGGAAGCGAACACTGAAGAGATTACATATCATGCAGTGGAGAAGGATGGAGTAGTCACGGCCATTTGGGAGATGCAGGGACGCAAGCACCTGCGCACAATCGATCCACGCTCACGCCAGGGACAGGACATCCTTCGTCTTTACACCACCGAGCATCACGACGAAGCCGCGTCATAATTAAAGTCGTATAAGGGGCCACGAATTTTCGCGAAATGAACACGGACCTGATCGGTGTTCGTCCGTGCATTCGTGGCCCGCGTCTTATCCAAGATTTTGAAAAATAACGAAATTTTTGCAAAACGGCGAACTGTGTTCGCATGCGCCTGTGAGCCGTGATTTGAGCTAAGTTCCTTCACCGCAACCGTTAGCCCTAACGACCTTCAATTGCTCGCGGCCGGAATACTCATTGCATGTCACGAAATTGTTCATACCGTCCTTTACGCGTTCTAGTCCCAAACAGATAACCAGCTCTTAGCGACCTACAAAAGGAGGATTGTCCATGAGAAGCGCACTACGCTTGGCAAGCGCGGCGATCTTGGGCCTCTTGTGTGCGATTAGCGTGTTTGCACAAGCTAGCCAAACCGGAGGTATCACCGGCGTTGTTAGTGATTCGAGCGGCGCCCTCGTTAGCGGGGCCACCGTCGACGTCATTAGCGAAAGCACCGGCAAGTCAGAACGAACCGTTACCACATCTGGTGATGGTGGTTATTCGATCACCTTGCTGAAACCAGGAGGTTACCGGCTCGAGATCACTGCTCCCAATTTCAAGAAAGCCGTCGTTACGGCGGTTCAGGTCAGAATTGGCGAGACAATGAGGCAAGACGTTACTCTCGAAGCCGGTCGCATCGAAGAGACCGTCAACGTTGAAGCCACAACTTCACTAATTAATGCTTCGAGCGCAGTGACCGGCCAGCCGCTTACAGCTGAGACCCTCCGAACATTGCCGCTCGCTTCACCCAATTTTCTATTCTTGATGTCTCTTTCAGCAGGCACCGCCAGTGAACCCACTGACGTTCGCACCGCTGGTCGCGGCACCGCAGACATGAACGTTAATGGCCAGCGCACCAGCAACAACAGCATTTCGCTGGAAGGCATCAACGTCAACGACTTCAACCTCGCACACTTTGACACTGTGCCTCTGCCGAACCCGAGCACTCTCGAGGAGATGAAGGTCTCAACCTCGCTTTACGATGCTTCTCAAGGCAGTAAAGGCGGCGGTGCAATGGGACTCGTGATCAAGTCGGGCTCCAAAGACTTCCACTGGGAAGGCTACTGGTCGCACCGCAATGACGCGCTGAATGCCAACGAGTGGTTCCGCAACGCTAACGGCGTTAGCAAACGCGCCCGCCTGTTGCAGAACGTGTTTGGCGGCAGCGTCAGTGGACCAGTGCCGGTGCTGAACGGTTTTTGGTTCTTCAACTACCAGGGAGTACGTGCCCGCAACGGTTTGGATCCGAATGGTTCGAGCTTGACCCCGACTATTCAGAACTTCCCGCGGAATGCCAGCGGCAGTACCTCCGCGGCCTTGTTAGCGTCCGCTTTTGGTCTAAATGTGAATCAAATCGATCCGGTCGCGGTTAACATCCTTAATCTGCAAAGCTCGCTATACAACGGATTTCTGGTTCCCAGATCAGGCAGCTCCGGTTGCAAGTCCGCAGTAGATCCGTCAACTGGATTTCCCGGAACTTTCACCTGTAGTTTCTCGGGAGTCGCACCCATCGAAGACAACCAGTACACAATCAGTTATGACCGGATCATGCGCGACGGAAAAGACAAGATTTCCGGTCGCTGGTTCTGGGACAACGGTGCGGTTCAAAAACCATACGGCACCGCCAGCTCGCCCTCGCTCGCATTTCCTCGTACTGATACACAACAGAATCGGTTCCTTTCACTAACCGAAACTCACGTGTTCAGCGCCACCAAGATTAACGAGCTGCGCCTGGGCTTTAGTCGCTTCATCTTCGCGAATATTCCGACAGACGCTGTTAACTTGTCTGACATCGGAGCCACGCGCGGAAACAGCGACCAGTTCCCGGGAATGTATCAGGTCACCATCACTGGCCTGATGACAATCGGCACCGGCGTCAACGACGATCGGGGCACGGTGTCGAACCAGTACAACATCGTCGACACTTTCTCCATGACTCACGGAAAACACAGTCTGCGATTTGGCGGCGAGGCAATTCAATATCAGTTGAATCGCTTCAACAACTTTGCAGTCCGTGGTGCACTAACTAACGGTGCGACATCCTCGGGTAATAATCCCCCCACGGGTGTAACCGTCCCGACATTCCAGTTTAATAATTGCAAGCTCGATACGAATGACTGTTCCGCTTTTCAGAACTTCCTGCGCGGAAGAATAACGGCGATTCAATCGGCGTTCGGTGACCCGGCACGAAACTTCATCGCCACTGACTACGCAGCGTTCGTCCAGGACGACTTTCGCTGGTCACCAAGGCTCACCTTCAACGTCGGTCTTCGTTGGGAAGGCATGAGCTTTGGTAAGGACAAGTTGTATCGGGCCGGCATCTTCGATCCTCAACTCGCGGCGCAGGGCTTGAATCCTTTCCTGTTCCCGGAGAAAGTTAATTTAGCCGGATTCACAGGTACGCCGGGTGTGCCCGACTGCGCATTGAAGGACTGCTTCGACGGCAACAACTTCGCGCCTCGTGTCGGGTTTGCATGGGACGTAAAGGGTGACCAGAAGACGGTGGTGCGAGGCGGCTATGGTATTTACTATCAACGACTGTCGAATCAAAACATTCTACAGAACTCGTTGGCAGCCCCGTTCACCGTACAACCGTTGTCGAACAACGCAAATCCCACGTCGTTGCAGCTAGCGAACCCGTTTGGTTCGATACCAGCACCATCGATCATCGCCACTCAGTTTATTCCTTCGGCGACGTTCTTTGCGGGTCTGAGGAATGTGAACACGAACGCGCCGGCCACCAACGTGAACGATCCAAACGTTGGACCGATATTCGTTAACGCGGCTGGAGAAAAGTGCCTGAACTACGGTGGCACCGCGACCAACTGCTCAATCAACCTGGCTTCGTTCACCAGTGCTCCGCTGGATGCCTACACGCCGTACACGCAGCAGTACAATTTCACCGTGCAGCGTGAGATCGCAAACGGCTGGGCGGTTGAGCTTGGTTACGTTGGCACGCACTACACCGGCGGCATTGGTATCTGGGATCCATTCCTGGCTCCCCTTTACAGTCCATCGAATCCCCGCACGGTGAAGGATATCAATGGAAACACCTATACGATCACGACCAATACCGTGAACAACGAAGAGTTGCGACACGACATTATTGGCTTGTCGCGCAAACGCGGTTCACGTTACTCAGGCAACATCGGTTTCGCCAACTACAACTCGTTCCAGGCGACCGTATCGCGCCGCATGAGCCGTGGTCTCTACTTCCAGGCTGCTTACACTTTCTCGAGGACCATCGACAACGTCAGTGGTTCGCTGAGCACGGATGAGTTGAATATCACTCGCGCCGGTCAGGGCGGTGGCAATCTACTCAATTCGCAGAAGGATCCATTCCAGAATAAGGCGCGCGGTGATTTCGATCGGCCGCATCGTTTGGTAATCAGCTACTCTTACGACCTGCCAGTGCCGGATGGAAACTTCTGGAACAACCAGTTCTTTAAAGGCTGGTCCCTCAGCGGCATCATCACTTACCAAAGTGGTTTGCCGTTCTCGATCACTGACAGCACGAGCGGTGGCGCGTTCGGTCAAACCGGAGGCGGTACGGCTTCGTGGAGTGGGCTCTGCACCAATCTCTCGACCGTTTACACAAGCGGCTCGAGGACCGATGAGCTCGCTCATTACCTGAACCCGATGTGCTTCAAAACAGCAGGTCTGGTTCCGAATGGTGCTGCGAGTGCGACGGCCTTCGGCGATATACCGCGAAACGCATTTCGTGGGCCGATGCAACAGAACTGGGATCTCTCAGTCATCAAGAACATCCGCATCAAGGAAAGCCATGAATTGCGCTTCCGTATGGATGCTTTCAATTTGTGGAACCATCCGGTCTTTGGTTTCCCGACTTCGGTAAACATCGGCACACCGTCGACTTTTGCTCAGATCACTACCACGGTCGTTCCGGCCCGATTGATTCAGTTTGGTCTGAATTATCGTCACTGATAATTACTCGCTGCCACGGATTACACATCTGTGTAATCCGTGGCATTATTTCTTTCATGCGTCGTCTCCTCCCCATCGTAGTTTTATTGTTGATGGCGTCTTCCATCTACGCCCAGCGCGAGCGCGATACTTACACCAACAACTCGAACACTTTCGAAGTAAATGGTGAAGTGCGCTTTACCGACACCGGAGCTTCACCGACGAATGTTCAGGTGCGTCTGGAGAGGTTTAGTGGTGGTCTAATCGATCAGATCGTGACTGACAGTCGTGGGCGGTTTCGTTTTCCCAACCTGCCAAGAGGTTATTACAAAGTCATCGTCAATGCGCCTGGTTATCGTCAGGCACAGCAGGACGCTGACCTCCAGGTTCTCTTTCGTATTTATCTTGTCTTCGATCTCGTTAACGACTCGGCAAAAGGCACGACCGGCCTGCCTTTGTTGACTGACGTCGTCGATGCTCGCATTCCCGCCGCGGCGCGTGAGGATTTCGATAACGGCCGCGCGGCGTTGTCAAAAAAGAATTACAAGGAAGGTATTGCTCTTCTCGAAAAAGCGACGCTGGGTTATTCAAACTTCTTTGAAGCCCAACTGCTCCTTGGTATCGCTCACATGGATCTCAAGGAGTGGGACCTGGCTGAAAAATCCTTTCAGCGTGCGATCGAGATCAAACCGCAAAACGCGCCCGCTATGATCTACCTGGGCGAGGTCTACTGGCGTCAGAAGCGTTACCCCGATGCCGAACAAACATTGCGCGAAGGGTTGAAGCTCGACCAAAAATCCTGGCATGGGCAGTTCACGCTTGGGCGTCTTTACTGGGACATGGGTGAAGTAGCGCAAGCCGGTGGGCCAATCGGCATGACGCTGCAACTCAAACCCGATCTCGCTGAAGCGCATTTGCTTGCCGGCAACATTCTGCTGCGCGTGAACCAGCGCGAGCGCGCGTTGGTTGAGTATCGTGAGTATTTGCGTCTCGCGCCGAAAGGCGAGTTTGTCGTGCAGGTACAGGAGCTCATTCGCAAAGTAGAAAAAACACTGGAGAAGAACTAGGTTTCGAGATGATAAGGCCTGCGGCAACAGAAGAAGCTTCCGTTCTGACCAACATGGCGCTCGAGGCTAAGCGCTACTGGGGTTATCCCGAACACTGGATCAAACACTGGGAATCGGATCTCACCATCACTTCCAATTTCATTCACGACAATCATGTTTACGTGGCGGAAGAGGATGGGCAGATCCAGGGTTTCTACGCGCTGATTGTGACGGGCGATAAAGCGGAGCTCGATCACATGTGGGTGAAGCCTACGTTGATCGGTACGGGCATTGGTAAAGAGTTGTTTCTCGATGCGATGGAACGCGCTGCGGCGCTGAAGGTTATAGCAGTTGAGATCTCGTCTGATCCGAATGCGGCGGGATTCTACCGGCGCATGGGCGCCACTGAGATTGGTGAGACTGATGCGAGCTTCGATGGCGTAGTGCGCAAGCTGCCACGGCTCAAGATCGAACCATAGTTTTCTCGCGCAAAGGCGCAAAGACGCAAAGCGTTGCCGCGTTTCAAACGGCTGCTTTGCGTCTTTGCGGCTTTGCGCGAGAATTTCTTTTAGCGCATCGGCTTGTCGGGTTTGCGCGGCGATTCACTCTCTGAGCGTGGCGACTCGCGCGCTGGTTCAGAGCGTGGTTCGGAACGTGGAGGCTCCGAACGTGGCGCTTCTGATCGCGGCGACTCTGAGCGCGAAGGTTCAGAACGCGGTGATTCGGAACGCGAAGGTTCAGATCGCGGTGACTCGGAACGTGGTGATTCATGCCGGGGTTCCGAACGTGGCGCTTCTGAACGTGGCGCTTCTGTCCTCGGTTCGGAACGCGGTGACTCGTGCCGTGGCTCCGAACGCGGTGTTTCGGTGCGCGGTGCTTGAGTGCGTGGTGCTTCAGTACGCGGCGATTCGCGTGGCTCGGATCGTGGCTCTGATCTCGGCTCTGATCGCGGCTCCGTTCGCGGCTCGACGCGTGGTCGCGGCTCTACCGGCCTCTCGCGTTCACGACGTTCCTCACGTGGATTTTCGCGTGGCGGATCCGTAACCGTCGTGGCCGGTTGTTCGTTGCGGGGCTCAGTCGTTTGTTCTGCTGAACCAGTGCCGGTGTTCTCCGTGCCTTCCCTCGTTCTCGTCCGTTCCGGACGATCACGTCCGCCTGAGCGACGATCTTCGGGATCATTGCGACGTGGCCGCGGTTCGGGCCGCGCGACCGCTCCAGTCGGCTGCGGCTGTGGTTCCGTGTTTGTCGTGTTTACAACAGGCGTGGTTGTGTTCGGCTGTGTCGCCGGTTGGTTCGGCCGTGGCTCTCGTCCACGGAAAACTCTGTTGCGACGCAAATCCTCATCCAGCGCCACACCCGGCGTACGCTCGGCAGCGCCAGTCGGTCGATCCGGAATGTGGACCACCGGAACGCGGCTCCCACCACCTGCGCGATGCGGTAGATCATTACGCTCGGGATCGCGGTCGATCACTCTGCGCGCAGTCGTTTCATCAACTCCCCGGCCGCGACGCTCGGGATTACCAAAGTCTCGACGTGGCGTACGCGTCACACCACGCCAGTTGTCGTGATCGTGCCGGTGTCGATCTCGATCCCGATCTCGATCACGATCGCCATGACGATAGCGACGCGAATGTGGATCTCGCTGGTAGTAACCCAATGGATACCAGCACACGTTATCGCCAAACGAGAAGTCGATCGAGAACGCCACGAGCGCCGGACGCCACCAACTGCGGTTGCGATAGAACAGGCTGCGCGGACACCAGGCCCAATAACCGTTGTAATAAACCCAGCGGCCGTAGTGATAAGGCGCCCAACCCCATGGCTCGTAACCAACCCACGTCCAACCGTAAGGTGGAACCCAGGTCCACGAACCGTAACGATACGGCGCCCAATCAGTGTAAACACTGATCGCACTCGGAAACGGACGCCAGATCCAACCGTAATCGTCCGTCTTGATCCAGTCGCCGTAAGTGCCGAGATCTTCGCCGCCCCAAACATCCTGGTCGTAGTACTTGACGTCGTACTTGAGTCGCTGCGCGAGGTACTGCTCGCGCTGCGCAACCCAATCGTCAATCTCATCGCGTGGCGCGGCAGCCATTAAATCCCAGTCACCTGCAGTTTCACCTGTGACGACGAGTTCCGCAGCACGACCATCTCGAAGCGAAAATCCGGACGTGTCGGAATAAATCCTGGCACTGCCGCCATCGCGCACGGTTAAACGGACACGACCGTCTTTCGGAACGTCGATCCGGTAAACCCCATTTTTCTCCGCGGCTAGAGTCGTTTTCGGTGCATCGACTTCGAAAGTGCCGCGTTTGCGGTCGAAGTTTGCGAGACGAACGGTGACGGTGCCTTCGACGGCGCTAATTGCGATACCTTCGTCGCGCAGTGTGACGATACGCAGGACGGAGTTGCTGCTGAGACGGATGAAGTTGCGGGCGTCGATCTGGATTTCGAGTTTACTGTCGGCGCTGGTACTGATGGTGTCGCCTTCGACAAGGGATTGATTCAGCTTGGCAGCTTCCCAATCCTTGCTGTCGCTGCGTTTCAGGTTAACCTGCCCATCGAGCATGCTGATGCGCGCGACGCGAGCTTTCACGTCGTAGTCGTCGTCATCATCGTCGGCACGGACTGTAATCGGAATCGAGAAAAGGGTGAGAAGAAAAGATGAAAGGAGAAGAATCCTTGTTAGCCGGGAGACTCTCATTGTTATGCTCCTTCTTGATCTGAAATCGGGAGGCCTTTAAATGCGAGCAAGGTCCATGCCCGCAGATGCGTGTTTTACAGGGAATTGTGGCGAATTGAGGGATCTCAATGACGTGTCACGCGAACGAGCAGCAGTAACATCGTCTTGAGATTTCTCAAATTTTAGTTGGGCCAGGAGTGCGAGAGTTATTCAGAATCGAAGCGGGTTAGTTCTGCCTGAGACAGTGTATGCTCAACACGAAATGGTGCGACGTGACTCGTTCGATGTCATCGTTATCGGCGCTGGGATCAACGGCGCCGGCATCGCTCGCGACGCCGCGATGCGCGGGTTGAAAGTGTTGTTGATCGATAAGGGTGAACCCGGCGAAGGGACGACCGTTGCGTCCACGCGGCTCATTCACGGCGGCTTACGATATCTCGAACATTTCGAATTTGGTCTCGTGCGTGAGTCGCTTCGCGAACGCGAGATTTTGTTGAGGATTGCTCCTCATCTGGTCAAGCCGCTGGCGATCACGATTCCGATTTACAAACAGAGCAAACGCGGGCGATTGATGATTCGCGCGGGAATGATCCTCTACGATGTGCTTTCGTGGGGTAAGTCGCTGCCTAATCATAGAATGTTCTCGCGAGGCGAGACTTTGAAGCAGTGGCAGGGACTAAATCCTGATGGTCTGGTTGGATCGGCGTTGTATTACGACGCGCAAGTAGAATTTCCCGAACGTCTGGTGATGGCGAATGTGCTGTCGGCGCGCGAGTTTGGTGCAGAAGTGCTGACTCACACGCGCGTGACGAATTTGACTGTTGAGAATGGCAAGGTTTCCCGGGTTAAGTTTGGTCAGAAGTTTGCTGAAGCTGCTGTGATTATAAATGCGGCCGGACCGTGGATCGATCAGGTGCTCGAGCGAGTCCCGGTTAAGAGTCCGAAGCTGATTGGCGGAACGAAGGGCAGTCACGTCGTCGTAGCTCCGTTTCCAGGTGCGCCTGCGAACGCCCTCTACGTCGAGGCCCGCAGCGACGCACGGCCGATCTTTATCATTCCGTGGAACAAACTTTATCTGATTGGCACCACTGACGTTCGCTTTGAAGGCGATCCAGATGAGGTCCGGTGCGAACCTTGGGAAATCGACTACCTGCTTTCTGAGACGAACCTTGCGCTGCCCGCCGCCCACCTGACGCGCGACAGCATTGTCGACATGTATTCCGGCGTGCGGCCGCTTCCGGTCACCGGTGACAAAGACGAACAAAGCATCACCCGCAGGCACTTCATCCGCCAGCATCCACAGCTTCCGAATCTGCTATCGATCGTCGGTGGAAAACTCACGACGTATCGCAGTCTCGCGGAAGAGTGTGTGGATCTGATCTTTCAAAAACTCGGGAAGGATTCGCCGCCGTGTAGGACTGCAACCATACGGCTAAGTGATTCGCGAGCGAATCGTTTCTGAAGTCGACGAGCGAGCAGGAAGGTGAGCTTTACGAGTGGATGCTGCGGGCGTGAAAACGCGAGGATGTCGTACCAGACGGAATCGTCATCCAGCCATTCGACGAGGAAACGTTCCTCGCCACGCTCGACATGATCGGGCAAGGTTCCGTAAGCGAATCCGAAGCGTCTCGGTTCGTTGATGACGTAAACCACGCGACACGCATTCAGCGACCACGTGCCAAACGCACGGGCTTTAACCGCCACCGTCGCGCCGGTCTCGACAACTACTCCGCGCGGCACGATCGTCACCCATCCGAGATCAAACTGTCGCCAGTTGTTCAAAGCCTCGACTGCGCGGTTATAAGTCGCCTGGCCTTTGCCAAGTTGTATGCGATTGTGATCGACGTTGTAACCAGCGGGAGGCGTCGCGTTTGTCGCTCCGACCTCTGCATAAGTGAATGGCAGATCCCTCCGACCTGCGATGAACACTTCAACATCGCGTTCGGTAGGCTCGCTAATCTTGAACATTAGTTTTTAGGCGAGCCCTTGGATGGTGCCGGTCGTACGCAGATCTCAAGTGCAGGTCGGTGATGTGCGTGTAGATCTGCGTCGTAGAAATGTCACTGTGCCCGAGCAGTGCCTGAACGGAGCGCGAATCAGCGCCGTGTTGCAGCAGATGCGTTGCAAAGCTGTGTCGCAGTGTGTGCGGCGAAACATTCTTGATGCCAACCTTTTCCGCGTGGCGTTTGATCATGGACCACGCAAGCTGACGCGTGAACGGCCGGCCGTGATGCAGAAAAACAAACGGCGACGTCGACTTCCCGTAACCAGCTTTCACCGCCGTGTATTGCTGCAACCAGTGAATCGCACTCTTCCCGAGCGGAACACACCGTTCTTTATTTCCTTTGCCATGACAAACAACGAGGCCTGCCAACAGATCCACGTCCGTCTGTTTCAAAGCGACGAGCTCTGAAACACGCAAGCCGCACGCATACATCACTTCCAACACCGCGCGATCGCGTATTCCTTCTTCGGTCGAAACATCGGGCGCCGCGAGTAAGCGATTGATCTCGTCTTCGGTGAGAAACTTCGGCAAGTAACTGAAGCGCTGCGGTGTGTCGAGATCTTCCGCGGGATGACACTTGATGTGCCCATCGAGCATGAGAAACTTGAAGAACCCGCGCGTCGCGCTAACTATGCGAGCGATCGACGTAGGCGCGAGTCCCTCACGCGACAGACTCGCGATCCACTTGCGCAAGTCGGAGCGTGTGAGTTCAGTGAGTTGTTTTTTGTTTGTGTTGGCCCAGGAGGCGAGACGATCGAGATCGCGTTTGTAACTCTCGAGTGTGTGACGTGCGAGACCCTTCTCGACCTGTATGTAAGTTAGGAACTCTTTTACGAAGTCGCGATCCACACGCGGAGATTACACTAAAATCTGCGTAATCTGCGGATTATTCGTAGCGCAGACACTCAATCGGATCGAGCTTTGAGGCTTTGCGCGCGGGCCACACACCGAAGATCAGACCAACCCCGATCGATACAGTCAGTCCTGTAATAACCGCCCACGACGGAATCGATGCCGGCAAACTCGGAATCAGCAGCATCAGCAAACGACTAATCCCGACCGCAAGCACAACACCCAACACGCCGCCGAGAAAAGTAAGCATCATCGCCTCGAATAAAAACTGGCGCACGATGTCTCTGCGGCGCGCGCCAATCGCCTTGCGCACACCAATCTCTTTCGTTCGCTCAGTGACGCTAACGAGCATGATGTTCATCACGCCAATGCCACCGACGAGCAAACCCAAACTCGAAATAGCGATCGCGATCAATCCAACCATCGCCGTGATGCTGTCAAACTGTTCGATAAACTTGTCCGCAGTCTTGATATCGAAGTTATTTAGATCGCCAAACTTCACGTGACGTCGGCGACGCAGGATTTCTTCAGACTGCGTGAGTGCTTCCTGAACTTGTCCGGAGCGCCCGCGAATCACGAGCAGCAAATATCCCTTAGCCGGGGCGATCTTCTGCGCCGTGCGAAATGGAATGTAGACCGCGTTATCTTCTTCGTTCTCGCCAAAGAAACCGGCCTTGCGTTTCTCGAGTACGCCGATGACTTCGAAGTTGTAACCACCCATGCGCACCTGCGCACCAGCGATCTGGTTGTAACCGGGAAACAGCGCGTCAGCAGCGTTCACACCGATAACCATCACGTTCGCGCGCTGTGAATCGTCAGACTCGGTAATGAAGCGTCCTTCCCTCAGCGAGATATTCGTTATGTCTGCATAGTTTGGCGAAACACCCTGCGTGTTTCCCCAACGATAATTGCGACCCTGATACGTAACGTTGTCATCGAATGCTCCGCCACCATAACCAACATTCGGCGCTACGTGCGCGACTTCTTCAACAGCGGGCGCCTGTTGGATCGCTTCTGCATCGGCGATGGTGAGCGGCTTTCTGAGACGCTCGGAACGATCCTCGCCCGTGCGTGGTCCAGTGGAGAGATGGAACGCGTAGATGTTGTTTGTTCCATACTCTTCGATCATTGCGACGATATTCTGGCGCAGGCCGGTGAGCAGTGACGCGATCGAGATCGCGGTCATCACGCCGATCACGATTCCGAGCACGGTGAGAAAACTGCGGAACTTATGGCCGCGCACACTATCGAGCGCCATCCGCAGCGTCTCTCGCAAAATGCCTTTTGGTAGCTGAAACTTCATTACGCTTTGCTCAGTGCCAGAATCGGATCCAATCGCGCCGCCTTAAACGCCGGATAAATGCCCGCGATCATTCCGACCAGAGTCGATACGATTAACGCCAGCAGTATGTAACCAATGGTTATCGTCATCGTGATCGAAGCGAGCACGGTGATTAACGTCGTGATACCCCAGGCCACGAGCAGTCCGATTATTCCGCCGAGGGCACAAAGAATTCCCGACTCGATCAGAAACTGAAGCAGAATCTGGCGACGCGTTGCGCCCACGGCTTTTCTCAATCCGACTTCAAACGTTCGCTCAGTGACGCTCACCAGCATGATGTTCATCACCACGATCCCGCCGACTACGAGAGTGATCAGAGTGATCGGAATCACGACCTTCGCTATCGCGCCGGTGAACTCGTCGATCTGCTTGTTCAGCTCCTCGACGTTTACCAAACCGAAATCATCTTCTTCGTTGCCGTTGAGACGATGCTTGATTCGCATCGCGACGCGCGCGTCTTCGATAGCCGCGTGAAACCTCTCGCGCGAGCGGCTCTTCCCGTGTATCTGAAGCCCGTTGCGTCCGAAAATTTGAAGATGCGTGGTTACGGGAATGTAGATGTGACGGTCGAAAGAGTCGCCGAAGAACGAGCCGCGCTTCTCTTCCACGCCGACGACCCGCATCGGCAGACCGCGAACTTTCAACGTCTTCCCAATCGCATCCTGGTTCGGAAAAAACTTGTCTTTGATGTCGCTGCCCAACACGACGACGAGCGCAGAGCGTTGCACTTCGTCGTCGGAGATGAAGCGTCCCTCGGCGATAGTTTTGTCTTCGATATCAACCATGTTGGCGCTGTGGCCGAAGACCTGCGCGCCCGGAAACTCGATTCCGTCCTGCTTCAGGTCAGTTCCGCTGCCGACTCCGGCGCCGACCTCGTCGCATGACGCGCAGTGATCGCGAACCCACTCGTAATCGTCCCAGTTGAGCCGTTTGTTGCGCCGGTTTCGTCGCTCAAATTCCTCGTCGTCCATGTGGCCGGAAAAGGCCATGCGGGCGATCATGAAGTGATTACTGCCGAGAACTTTGCTGACTCTTTCGACTACGTAGGTGTTGAGGCCGCTGATTGAAGCACCGACCGTGACGACCGAAGCGACGCCGATGATGATCCCGATGAGCGTTAGAAAAGCCCGCAGTTTGTGGGCAAAGATCGACTGCAAGGCAATCTTCAGGGCGTCCGAATAAAAGGAAAGTATTGCTCTCATAACCTGGGTCGGGGGCGTATACGCCTCGCGGAGCGGCGAAGTTCGATCGGATCCCCAACCCTAAGACGCTGAAGATTGAAGTTGTATTAACAGCCTAACTGAGATCAGTTGCAGGCTCGACGTTGGGCTTGACCGCGAATTTCTCTGCCCAGCGGATGCGACCAGTAATCTGCATCACCACGAAGAGCGTCAGCACCGATCCGATGGTGATCGCGAGCCCGGTGAAGCCCTTCAGGAAAAACGCGTACGAAAACATCACCAGGTAGATAAACTGAGCCAGCGCGGCTTCTCTGCTCGCGAACCGCATCCCAACCACGAGACGCAGATAACTCACGACCAGGAAAACTGACACCGCGGCCGAGATCGCAAACGACACGTGAATCGACACGTGATCGACGAGGTAAGCCAGCAGCAGGTGGAAGGAGAAGAACGCGGCAGCGAGGAAAAAGTAGTTCATCGGGTGAAGATCGATGCCGCGCATCGTGGTGATGATGAGCATGAGGAAGAAAAAGAAGAAGAGTGATACTGGGGCAAAAAAGCTGATTCTTCCCGCGAGCGGTCCCGGTTGCAGTTTCTCCGGCATGACCATCGCGATCTGATATCCCGACAGCAGGCTTCTATACGACCAGTTCAAGTCCCAGCCCTTCGCGGTCTCCATTTTTTCGGAGGGCGAGAGCGTGTTCTCCGGGAAGTCGATGTCTTTGAAGTTTGTTTTCATGCGGAGGAAGAAGTCGCGCACCTGCGCAACTTCGCCGCCGCCGAAGCTGTAACGCCATTCGTTAAGACCCTGCGAGCTGTAGCCAATCGCGAGTTGTGTCGTCTTGCCTGCTGCGATCTTCACCGAGCCGATGGCGGCATTCTTGTCGTTCGTGATCGCGACTGGATTTCCGTCAACGGCGAAAGCGAGATTGTCATAGATTGCCTGGCTCGTCGGGAATTGCAGTTTGAAATCAACTGTCTGTTCCTTGTCGCTCGTGTTGCGAAAAACATAAACACCCGAGAATGCGACTTTGTAAGTGCTGTACCACAAGAGACCTTTTTGACGATGTTGAAGATCGAGGTCGACGTCGATGCGGCTGCTCTCGAGCGGCAGTCCCGTAACGGTTTCTTCTGTGACGGTCTTCGACACTCTGATACCGTTCTCGAGCGTCTCCTGTTGTTTGTCTGTTCGCGTTGTGTAAGAAGCAGTCGGTGGTCCCTGGTTTTGTTGCGTGCCCCAGGTTGACGCGACACGATCGGATGAGATGGAACCCGAATCGTAGGTGCGAGCGAAGATCGTTCCGCCTAAGATGGCCCAGGCGATTGACGCGCAGATGAAGATGAACGCGATGGCAATGATTTTCTTGGTCATGTTTCCTATTCCTTGTCAGTGGTCATTCGTGGACACAGGTTCAAGGATTGTCTGCGTTGTGCGTGGGGTGAGCAATGTGGTGGGCCACAGAAACTGTGTGTGCGAAACTACGTGTTGCGCATCTGTTTGATCAGAGTTTCCATGTGACTCAAATAGTTTTCGAGTGCACTGCGACCAGCCGCAGTCAACTTGTATTCGGTTTTGGGAAGTCTGCCTTCGAAATACTTCGAGCACGAGATGTAGCCCGCGTCTTCGAGCTTGCGCGCGTGAACACTGAGATTGCCGTCAGTGGTGTTCATCAGGTTCTTGAGATCGCTGAACGTCAGCGATTCATTGGCCGCGAGGGCGCTGATTATACCCAGACGCAAACGCTCGTGAATCAAACGATCGAGATTAGGAGCGGCACTCTTCTGCTTAACGACCGCTGCACGAGCGTTCACGTCTGAATCTTGTTTACGTTCCTGTTTTGCTGTTGACTGTTTAGCCACCGTATTTCCTCACAATGATTGCACCGAACAAAAGATGGAGTCCGCCAAAGCCGGCGGCCATGAACCAGTTGGTCCATGTTGGATAACTGAAAAGCGCGATCGCGCCGAGCACCATGAAACACAGGCCCATCACCGGCACTGCGCGAACCGAAAACATGCCGCCAGTGATCACGCCCGTGCCGTAGAGCAACAGCCAAACACCGGGAATGGCGTGCGGTATGCCGGCCTGTAGGAGTACGAGCGTTAACAAGCCACCGGCGATTACGGGAGGCGCCAGACTAAACACGGCTTTGCGGCCTGAGCCGGAGAACAACGATGTGTTGGTGGCGCGGGCTTTTCGATCCATGGACCAGCCGGCGATCAGAAGGGAGATAAAGCCTTCGGCCAGCCAGACATATACCCAGGGTCTGAAATTAGGTTGTTTAGCGGCGATCACGCTGGCGACGAGGGCAGTCGCGCCGATAGCCATTTCGCCGCGACCGGAGATCCCGGTAAAGGGCGTGGCCCGCTCCATGGTCTCGCGTATGTAGCGAATGTTATCGATCGCCCGGTCATGAAGGGGTACAGGCTCCATGCCGAGCATACTACGACCACGCGCGGAATTCTGTCAAGTACTTTATTCGACAAAGAAGACTTTCCAGCACAGTGGGATCCGAAGCTTGGAATTCACGTGACTTGAAGTCGCGGC
>JADMIO011456516.1_pt1 | contig 57850 bp, 49 predicted proteins | sample 8958161 | NCBI WGS metagenome assembly JADMIO01 (sample SAMN16585339, study PRJNA669376) | soil metagenome | isolation source: Crop rotation soil | place: USA: Cullars Rotation, Alabama | collected 2011 | reverse complement strand
CCGATTGATGATCAATCAGATATTCAGAATCCCAATATAATTTGTGACTAATTTTTTATTTTTTCTTTTGACTTTTTGGAGCAAAGATCGCAAACATCCTTTTGCCTTCCAGCTTAGGCATACTTTCCAATGTTCCAACTTCTACCAAGCGTTCTGCAAATTTCAGCAGCAATAATTCACCTCTTTCTTTGAACATGATCGCACGGCCCTTAAACTGCACGTAAGCTTTTACTTTATTGCCATCTTTAAGAAAGTTCTCCGCATGCTTGGATTTGAAATCAAAATCATGATCATCGGTATTCGGCGTAAAGCGGATCTCTTTTACTTCAGAAACCTTGCTCTTTGCCTTCATTTCTTTTTCCTTCTTCTTCTTCTCGTAAAGGAATTTGTTATAATCAATGATCTTACACACCGGCGGATCTGCTGCCGGAGATATTTCTACCAGGTCTAATCCCTGGTCCTGTGCCATTCTTTGTGCTTCCTGAGTTGAATAAACGCCCACTTCTACATTTTCACCAACAAGCCTTACTTGTGGTACGCGGATCATGTGGTTGGTACGGTGTTCCTGTTGTTGTTCTTTTCTAAAGCGAGGGTTAAAGTTACCCCTGGGTTGCCTTGGAGGAAATGCCATTAATTGTTTTTAAGTTTATAATATTGATTCCACTTGCGTGGATAAATCCGTTACTATTCTATCACAGCCTTGCTATCTACTTCTTCTTTTACCATCTGGATAAATTCATCTATCGTCTTTGAACCGAGATCTCCTTTTGCCTGTCTTCTTACCGAAACTTTTTCTTCACTCTCTTCTTTCTCCCCAATCACCAGCATGTAAGGTACCTTCGCCAGCTCTGTATCACGAATCTTTTTACCGATCTTTTCGCTTCTGTCATCGATTTCCACACGAATATCTGAATTTTTCAACTTCTGCGAAACAATTTCTGCATAGCCCATAAACTTATCGCTGATCGGCAGAAGCTTAACCTGAACAGGCGTTAACCACAATGGGAACTTACCTGCGCAATGTTCAGTGAGTACAGCGATGAACCTTTCGAGACTTCCGAATGGTGCACGGTGAATCATTACAGGCCTGTGTTTCGAATTGTCTTCACCGATGTACGTGAGTTCAAAGCGCTCCGGTAAATTGTAATCCACCTGGATGGTGCCAAGCTGCCATTTTCTTCCAATAGCATCGCGTACCATGAAATCGAGCTTAGGACCGTAGAAAGCCGCCTCGCCATATTCAATAACGGTGTTCAAACCTTTTTCTGCTGCAGCTTCCATAATCGACGCTTCAGCGATTTCCCAGTTTTCATCACTACCAATGTATTTCGATCTGTCTTCTTTATCTCTCAGAGAAATCTGTGCCGTATAATTTTGAAAATCCAATGCTTTGAATACATAAAGCACGAGATCAATCACTTTTTTGAATTCATCTTTTACCTGGCTTGCCATGCAGAAAAGATGCGCATCATCCTGTGTAAAGCCACGCACGCGGGTAAGGCCATGCAATTCTCCATGCTGCTCATAACGATAAACCGTGCCGAATTCTGCAAAGCGAATCGGAAGATCTTTATAACTGCGAGGTGATGATTTATAAATTTCGCAGTGATGTGGGCAGTTCATTGGTTTAAGAAAAAACTCCTCTCCTTCCTGCGGGGTTTTGATCGGTTGAAAACTGTCCTTACCATATTTCTCAAAGTGACCGCTGGTTACATAAAGTTGCTTGTGACCAATATGCGGAGTGATTACCGGAAGATAACCGCTCTCTACCTGTAGTTTCTGCATGAATTGCTGAAGACGTTCACGAAGCATCGCGCCCTTAGGCAACCACATCGGAAGACCCATTCCGACTTTTTCGGAAAAAGTAAATAGTTCAAGTTCTTTTCCAAGCTTACGGTGATCACGTTTCTTCGCTTCTTCAAGAAGTACTAAATATTCTTCGAGTTCTTTATTGCTGGGAAATGTAACACCATAAATGCGGGTGAGCATTTTGTTCTTTTCATCTCCTTTCCAGTAAGCGCCGGCTATTGCTGTAAGCTTAATGCCTTTGATAGTACCGGTGTTGGGTATGTGCGGACCGCGACAGAGATCTGTAAAATTTCCCTGGGTGTAGAAAGTGATCTCGCCATCAGCAAGATTGCTCAACAGATCCAGTTTGTACTCGTCCCCTTTTTCTTCAAAATATTTTACCGCATCTGCTTTTGAAATTTCTTTGCGGATAAACTGGCTATTTTGCTTAGCCAGTTCCGACATTTTCTTTTCAATGTTCTTCAGGTCTTCTTCGCCGATCTGGTTATCGCCAAGGTCGATGTCATAATAGAAGCCTTTTTCCAATGGTGGTCCCACCCAGAATTTCACGCCAGGGTACATTGATTCCACCGCTTCTGCCATGAGATGCGCAGATGAATGCCAGAATGTTGACTTTGCCTCTTCATCATCCCACGTGAGAAATTTTATTTCCGCATCATTTTTCAAAGGCCTGGAACTGTCCCATACCTGGCCATTAACCTTTGCGGCAAGCACTTTGCGCGCAAGACCTTCACTGATTGATTTTGCTACATCAAATGCAGTTACGCCTTCTTCATACTGCCTCACCGCACCATCTGGAAATGTGATATTGATCATCTTATTTAAGCCGGAAATTCTTATTTTTAGTCAATCGCCGGGGCGGCAAATTTAACGAAGTCTTAGGTAAAGAAGTAAATTGAATTAATTGCCGCTTTTTTAATTAGAGTTAATTTTGTGCGTTAACGCAATTGTAGGCCCATGAAGAGATTATTTACCCTCACAATCTTATCGCTGCTTTCTTTGTTTGGCTCTGCACAAAATTTTACAGGCCAATGGAAAGGTGGATTTATGGACAACAGCAGTGGCTTTGTTGGTTTCGGCGGCGAAAAAATCGAATACGTTCTCGAACTGGAAATGGATGGCAACAAAGTTTTCGGTTACTCTTACACTTATTTTATTGAAGGCGGTAAACGGTACTACACGATCTGTAAACTGAAAGGCCAGGTGAACAAAAGCACGAAAGAAGTTATTGTTACCGAATACGAACGCACCAAGTTCAACACGCCACGCGATTTTCGCAACTGTTTTCAAACACATAGATTGACCTACTACAAAAGTGGTGAAGATTCAGAATCACTTGAAGGTAACTGGGTACCTGCTCCTGACCAGGATGGAGATTGTGGCTTTGGAAAAACATATCTCACCAGAAGGTTGTTGAAAAAAACTGTTCCATTCAATTCTAAGACAACCGCAAAAACACCGGTAACAAGAGATAATCCATACAGGGAGTCAAAGGAGAAAAAAACAGAACCTGTTGCAAAGACTACTCCTGCTCCAAAACTGAACAAACCTGTTACACCTCCGGTGGTGAAAAATAAAACAGAGACAAAGAAGACAACTACAACAACAACAGAGAAGCCACTTGCAAAAACAGAGAAGCAACCGGTGAAAGAGGAGAAGGTTGTCAAAGAAGAGAAAACAACTCCTATCAATGATATAGCTTCAAAAGATAACGATAAGCTCAAACAAATTGAAACAAGTAAGATCGCCATACCATCAGATAAGTTTGAAAAACGCGCGAATAAAGTTTTGAAAACGATCGAGGTCGAGAAAGATAAGATCACCGTTGATCTTTATGATAACGGAGAAATTGACGGCGATACAGTTTCAGTTTTTTATAATGGAAAACTTTTGGTTTCGAATAAAAGATTAAGCACTAAACCAATTACACTCACGCTCGAACTGGATGAGGATCTTGAATCGAATGAGCTCACCATGTATGCGGAGAACCTTGGTGAAATCCCACCGAATACAGCATTGATGGTGGTGAGAGATGGGGATAAACGTTATGAAGTTCGTATCATTTCAGATACACAGAAGAACGGAACGATCGCGTTTGTTCATAAAAAGAATTAGCGGGTTTAGATAAATATTCGGGAGGCAATAATGGAAATTATTGCCTCTTTTTATTTTTAACATCGTTGATTCACTTACTGCATCAGAGGTCGAGTAGGCAAGGGCATTTCAGCCCAAGCCGCTCACGGAACCGTACGTGAAGGTCTCCCTTCATACGGCTCTTGTTATTCAGTCAATGTTTTAGGCCTCTACTCCAATGAACAAATAATAGTTTGATTTCCACTTGTCTGTTGTAGTGCAATAATATTTCTTTCTTGCATCTAGTTCGATATTTGTAACCAAACCATTCTTTAATCCTATCGTTCAGATACCTGAACACATTTAGTCCTTCCCATGCATTGAACTTACAATAGTAATTCAACCATCCTCTTATCTTCGGATTCAATCGCTTTGCAATTATTTCCAAAGTAGTTTGAGTGTTGCGTGGATTGAACACTTCCCTGATACGCTTCCTGATGTAGGCTTTTGCCTGACTACAGATTGCAGGAGTAAACACCGTGAACATTCTTTTCTCCGGTTTGTTAAAACCCTTTCTTGGTCTGAAGCCGTAACTCAAAAATGTAAAACTGGTGTGCTCATGTTCTTCTTTACGATTCCCGTTCTTACAATACACGATCTTCGTCTTCTCCGGATGCAGTTCCAACCCAAACTTCTGTAATCTTTCGCGGATTGCCGCTAAGAGACTCTCCGCTTCCTGTTGTGTTCTGCAATGCACAATGATATCATCTGCATAACGCTCAAACGGATTGTTAGCATAATACTTATTCATCCATTGGTCAAAGCTGTGATGCAGATACAAGTTGGCAAGTAGCGGACTAATGACACCTCCCTGCGGTGTGCCTTTTGTTCTTGCTACTATGCTTTTGTCTTCCTGTTCTATTCCTGCTTTTAACCAGCGTTCAATGTACAGCATCACCCACTTTTCCTGTGTGTGATGATTAACCATCTTCAGCATGATCTCATGGTTCAGATTATCAAAGAAGCCTTTAATATCTAAATCCACTACCCATGCGTATTCAAAACAGTTTTGTCTGCATTGCGCAAGTGCATCATGTGTGCTGCGACCTGGTCGATAACCAAACGAGTTACGATGAAAAACCGGTTCCAGTACTGGTTCCAGATAATCTTTCACTACTCCCTGTGCTATCCGATCACTCACCGTTGGAATACCGAGAGGACGTGTACCGCCTTGTTTCTTTGGAATAGGTACAGTGCGCACAGGCGGCGGAAAATAACTTCCTGAAGACATGCGATTCCAAATTTTGTACAGATTACCGCTCATGTTCTCATTGAACTGCTCAATGCTTTCATTATCGATTCCTGCACTACCATTCTTTGCGCACACTTTCAGATAGCTTTCAAACACCATCTGTTGACTTACTGTAAATGACTTTGTCTTTTCTTCGTTCATCTTCCCATCTTCATGGTTGTTTACAAATCCAAAACTGATTAACTGTATCCCTTCGCTCCACTCCCATTACAGAAGCTTCAACACTACTACGGATACATCCGACGCTTCTTACTACATCCCTATGCCTGAGGCACGGTTAAATAACAATCATAAACCTTAGTAGCATTCGCTACCGCGGTGCAAGTGTTCTCGCTGTTGTTATCGCTGTTTCAGCACATTAATAAGTAAGCCTCTCACGTTTCATATAAACGCCTGTGTAATGTTCTTGCCGCCTCAATGCCGAAGAACCTGTAACCAATAAACAGCTAACCGTTACAGTTATCCTATCGATGTCTATCAATCGATAGTTTTGTTCTCCACTAACCTGTTTCGACACGTCATCAGCGGTTCATTTGCATTCAACTCCATTACACTTACCTGATGCCTTACGACACCTTTTAACCTAAACGTTCAGCACCATGCCTTTTGAACACAGCACCTTTAGGCGGTTTGTACTCTCCTGCTGTAAAGCGAGTACGGCAGGCCAACTGCCATCATTTATACAATTGCGAAACAAGTTCTCTAACTTGCTTCTCGTGACACACACAGACGCAGGCAGTCTCTACGCTGGGCGTGCATCTCACGTAGAGACTGCCTGCGTCTGTCTTTCGATTGAAAGGGAGAATCTCTGTGATTTGAAGTTTGGTACTGGCAAATGTTTTTTGCATCTCACGTAGAGACTGCCTGCGTCTGTCTTTGAAAATGAAGACTATGCGAGTTCGAAGAAATTTCTCCCTAAAACCCTAATTTAAACAAATTGATCCTTTGATCCTCCGGCGTAATCAACACCGTATTGTTCTCACCCTTATCTGTAAAATTCTCCAGCCCTTCTGACTTCAGCTTTTGAATTTTCTCCTTCATATCCGAAGCAAAGAAAGTGATGGTAGGTTTTGAGAATGTATCAGTCTGGTGAAGACCGAGAATGCTGAGTCCATCTGAAATGATTCCCCATTTGTAAGGAACATCCGTTTGATGCAAAACTTTAAATCCAAGCTTCTCCCAGAATTTTACTGAGGCATCAAAATCCTTCACCGGATGTGCAAACTCACCAAACATGCCGCAGACCTGGTTTACGTACTTTGATGAATTATTAAAATCCTGTGGTGCCGTGGTAAGCATCGTTGCTCCTGCAGGTTGAGAGAATCCTTCTACAAAACTAATAAGACTGACGATCATGCCATCTGGTGATTCGACGAGTGCACGCTTAACCATATCGGAAGGATTTGGTTTCATTTTGAATTGAATCCCTTCCTGCTCAAGATCTGCAATTAATTTATCATAATCGTTTGCATAATAAGTCAGCGCAATATAAGGTTCATCCATTTTGCGAAGCATGATCAACAATGCGCCGTCAGTGATCTGAATCCAGGGGAAAGGAAAATCCGCGCGATATAATTCTTTGAATCCTAATTTTTGATAATAGCTCAAAGAATTTTCAAGATCGGTTGTGCCTATAGTTATGGAATAAACATTCCCTAGTTTTGGCTTTGGAAGATTCATCATTTTATTTTCTGTTGAATAAAAGATAATTAAAGACAACAAAAGTTATCAATTAATTCTAAATCGATCTTGAATACTCATCCAGTTTCTGCTTTTCTGTTTTTGACAAACTATTTATGCCACGCCTGCTGATCTTATCCAAAATTCCATCAATCTCTTTCTGTTTATTCGTTCTTGCTTCGTTGTATTTATGATCGATTGAATAATGATCATGATTTTTTTTGTAAAACAAATTATCGATCATCAAAACAGAAGGACGATTGACAATCACATAAATGAAAATGATTGCAGGAATACTTACAATAAGAATGGTCGTGAGATTCTCTGCCAACGCTGATGGTTCAATCAGGATAGCGGTCAGCATCCCGATCATTGCTCCGCCAAGATGGGCTTCATGACCAATGTTATCACGTTTAGAACGAATGCCATAGATAGAAAACAAGACGTAGATCAAACCATAAATCCACGATGGTATCGAAATAGGAATAAAGAACATTCTGATATCCATCCCGGGAAACAAAGCAATGGACGCGAATACAATCCCCGAAACCGCACCAGACGCACCAACAGCAGTATAGCTTTCGTGATGCCGGTGAATGAAAAGCGACAACAAATTTCCGCCAATGAGACTTGCAAAATAAATCAGCGTGAAATTCAAACCTCCCATGTACATCTCAAGCAGGTTACTGAAAAGATATAAGGTGATCATGTTGAAGATCAGGTGTGTCCAGCTCACGTGTAAAAACCCGGAAGTGATCAACCTTTTGTAATCTTTCTGTTGGAGAATTTTTCCAACATCAAAGAGATAGCCTTCAAAAAACTGGTGGTTCGTTAATCCTTTATACGAGAATAAAACATTAGCAATAATAATGATGATGCTGATGCCGGTATTGTTCATTGAGCAGCAATTATTCGATTAGGGCATTTCCGTTTCCGGAATCGAATATATAAAATTATCAACCCAATCTTTCAATTGGGCTGATAACTTATTACGGTGCTACTAAATTAACTAACGAGCCTGCTCTATACCATCCAACTGGTAAATCGGATGCAATTCATTTTTATCTTCATTAGTAATATCAAGTTCCCTGATAATGCCATCATTCACATCATAAACCCATCCGTGGATTTGCAGGAATTGTCCTTGTTTCCATGCATTCTGCACAATAGATGTTTTTCCAAGATCAAGCACCTGTTCCATCACGTTTATTTCTACAAAACGCTTTCCTCTTTCTTTTTCATCAACAATGGAATCCAGTTCCTCGTGGTGAAGACGATAAACATCTTTGATGTGCCTTAGCCAGTTATCAATTAAGCCAAATTGTTTATTGCCCATGGCCGCAAGTACGCCACCGCAGCCATAATGACCACAAACTATGATATGCTTCACTTTCAATACTTCAACAGCATAAGAGAGTACACTCAGTAAATTCATATCCGTATGCACGACCATGTTTGCAATGTTGCGGTGAACAAAGATTTCACCGGGCTTTGTGCCTGTGATCTCATTTGCAGGTACACGACTGTCACTGCAGCCGATCCACAAATAATCCGGACTCTGCCCTTTTCCAAGTTGTTCGAAAAATGTTGGATCACTTTCCAGTTGTTCTGCAACCCAACGTTTGTTATTTGCAAGTAATCTTTTATATAATTTTTCCATGATGATTATTATTTAATGTGCGTGTACAAAATGTATTTTATCGATATTGTAATTTTCCTTGAAGCCTTCCAGCTTACAGTTTATGTGTTTTAATGGTGCTTTGATATCGCGGAATTCTTTTATCAGTTCAAGTACATCAAAATCGATGTAACTGGTTTTTGAAGCATCGATAACTACGCTGGAATTTTCAGGAATGTTATCCAGCGTTTGCATGATGGATGCTTTGTTTAAAAATGAAACTTCTTCTGAAAGTTGCATCCTGATTTCACCATCAGCTTTTTGCTGTGGCTCTTCGTGGAAGTAGTACGAGTTTTTTAAATTACCATGAAGGATCGCACCAACCGCTGCAGCTAATCCGGCGATAACACCAACCAGCAAACCCTCTCCTTTCAGTGGCGGATAGAAACCGAAAAGATCAACGGATAAGATTGTTCCTACCGTTACAAAAAATGGTATAGCCTGGTATTTTCCATTGCCAATCATCTTCTTGAAAACAGAAAGTTTGCAAAGCTTATAACCTACCAGCAAAAGAATAGCAGCAAGTGAAGAGAGCGGAATTTTATTCAAGAGTGTTGGAATGCTCACCACACAAACAAGTAACAAAAGACCATGAAACACTGCAGACAATTTTGACTTCGCACCCGCATTGATGTTCGCACTGCTGCGAACGATCACGCTGGTAACTGGTAAGCCTCCAATGAGTCCGGCGATAGTATTACCTACGCCTTGCGCAAATAATTCCCTGTTGGTATTTGTCACATGTCTTTCCGGATCCATGTTGTCGATCGCTTCAATACTCAATAAAGTCTCGAGCGATGCAATGATGGCGATCATCACACCGGTGATGATCACTTTCGAATTCAAAAATCCATTGAAGTCTGGCAGCGTGAAGAAGCTGAAGAATTCACTTGCAGAACCCGCAGCTTTAATTTGTACAAGGTGTTCGTCAGCGATAGTTAAAGGACTGTTTGTACTCTGGAAGATTTCATTGATCACGATAGACACGATCACCGCGATCAATGCTCCCGGGACAAACTTTATACGCTTCTTGATGAAGGGTTTTTCCCAAACGATCATGATCAGGATAGAAATGATACAGATAAGAAAAACGCCAACATCAATGTGTTGCAACGGCTTTAATAATTCATGAGGATCTTCATCTCCGAATGGAAACAAAGAAGTGAGCATTCCTTTTTCATTTTTATCATAACCAAAGGCATGCGGAATTTGCTTCGCAATAATCAGGATACCTATGCTCGTAAGCATTCCTTTGATAACACTGGAGGGAAAATAATTTGCAATGCCTCCGAGTTTTGCAAGGCTCATGAACATCTGCAATACTCCGGCTATCATCACTGCGCAAAGGAATAGGCGAAAGTCACCAAGACTTAAAATTGCTGCAAGTACCAGCGCAGCAAGACCAGCAGCAGGACCGCTTACACTTAACCTTGAGCCACTAAGTGAACCAATAACTATACCTCCGATGATACCGGAAATAATACCACTAAAAAATGGAGCACCCGATGCGAGACTAATGCCAAGACAAAGTGGTAAGGCTACTAAGAAAACAACAAGCCCTGCAGGCAGGTCATTCTTTAAAAACTTAAAGGAGAATCCTCCGGGTAAACGGGATTTCATAACAAGAAAAATTTGTTAGATGCAACGATTAATTGAATGAGAGGCTGACGATGATTATGATTCCGTGATCACGGAAATAAATCAGATCATTGCTCTAAGCAAAAATGCTCAGGCCAAAATGGTCAGCAATAAAATTTAGTAATTAAGCCTGTTTGGGCGGAAGATCGATGCGGGAAGTATAAGGCTTAGGAAGAGAAAAGATATGTTCAAGGTAAGACTTCTCTGCTTGTGGAATTACGTTGATGTAAGAATAGCTGTGGGTAAAATATTTATCCTTGATAACCTGATCTTCTTTTTCAGTTTCATTCTTTCCGTCCTTTTGTTCATCAGATTTCTCCACAGAAAAATCATTCAGACCGATAAGACCGGATATGCTGTCAACAACAAATGTCGACATCAGCAAAACCAATAAAAAGTTGATCAATATTCTTTTCACTGCGCAAAAGTATGGGAAAAATCTAAAGTACTATCCTGTTCTTTGATGAAATTAAAACTTAAAATTCCATGTTACACTTGGTATAACAGGAAAAAGGGAAACTTGTTTAGCCTGGATCTTTAAAGTTCCATTATAAGGATTTCCTTCCTGGTCAAAGTATATGAAGTATGGATTCTTTCGGCTGTAAAGATTGTAGACACTGAACACCCACTGACTCTTTAATTTCTTCGAAGGCTTTTTATTTGGCGTGTAGATTGCAGAGAAATCCAGGCGATGATAAGCTGGCAACCTGTACTCATTAATGCGGCTATACTCCTGCGTTAGTACGCCATTGAAAACATAAAAGCGTTCCGGAAGTGTGGCTGCATTACCTGTACCAAAAACAAAATCCCCGCTTAGCTTCCACTTAGGATTTAATTCATACGTACCTACGAGTGAAAGGTCTGTTCTGCGATCATATTTTGCAGGATACTTTTCTCCAAAATTCAATTCCCGAAATTTCCTCCATGTCCAACTCAACGTATAACCGATCCATCCGGTAAATCTTCCTTTTGTTTTATTGATAAAAAATTCTGCACCATAGCTCCAGCCTTTTCCGAAAGTGAAGTAGTTCTCTGTGTCCTCTAAGGTATTCGGAGTATACCCTTCTTCATACTCGATCTGGTTCTTCATTGATTTATAATAAACTTCAACGGATGTTTCGAAACTATTATCATTAAAATTCTTAAACAAACCAAGTGCATAAAGCCAGCTCTCCTGCGGCTTTACTTTGTAGGTACTCGGTACCCAGATATCCGTTGGCAAAGTTGTACCCGCATTACTTACAAGATGTATGTATTGAAAGTTGCGACTCACTGAAGCTTTGACCGATGTTTGATCAGTCAACGAATAGCGCGCAGTAAATCTTGGTTCCAAACCATTGTATGTTTTTACTGATTCTCCTTTTCCAAACACGGTGCTGTCGATGCGATTGCCGTTATTATCTTTCTGATAAATTTTATATGCACCAACTTGCTGAAACAAGCTAAAACGGAGGCCTGCATTGATTTTCAGCTTGTCGCTGATTTCCCAGTCATCCTGCAGATAGACTGCCGCTTCGTTTGCATATTTGGTTTGCGGGTTCAATGGTTTGAATTCTGTTTCGCCCTGGCTGCCACTTACAATCGATGGACGAAATGTGTGGTAAGTATATTGTCCGCCGAACTTTAATTTATGCCCGGTGAAAGGATAAAGATCAAAATCCTGTTTCACATTAAGGTCGCGGATGCCGGAAGATAATTGCACTTCGAGATCATTTTGCGCAGCACGAAATGTAAAATCATAATCATTAAAAACAAGTGTCGTGTTTCCAAAGAGTCTTTTGTTGAAAACATGATTCCAGCGAAAAGTACCCGTGGCATTTCCCCATGGAATGTGCACATCGAGCGAGCGTCTGCCATTCACGAAATCGAATTTATCTTTCCCGAAATAACCGCTCAGGTAGATGCGGTCCTTCTGCGAAAATTTATAATTCACTTTTGCATTCAGATCATAGAAGTAATAACCTGAACCATGAAACTGGTTGTCTTTTCCAATAAAAGGTTTACTCAATGCATCAATATATGTACGTCGTGCAGAAATGATGAAGGAAGATTTTTCTTTCTCAATCGGACCTTGTATGGATATGCGCGAAGCTATCAATCCTACACCACCTTCCAGCTGCATGTGCTGGTTGTTGCCTTCTTTCATGGAGATATCAAGTACACTGGATAACCGCCCACCATATTGTGCGGGCATGCCGCCTTTAATGAGCGAAGTATTCTTTATCGCATCCGCATTGAAGATGGAGAAGAAACCAAAGAGGTGACCGGTATTGTAAACCACAGCATCATCGAGCATGATGAGATTCTGATCAGGTCCGCCGCCTCGCACATAGATCCCTGCACTACCCTCGCCTGCATTGCGCACGCCGGGGAGCAATTGTATCGTTTTCAAAATATCAATCTCTCCAAGAAAAGGCGGAATGGATTTCATCTGTTCAATTCCCAACTCGATTCTACCCATCTGTGCATTCTTCACATTGGCATCCCTGCGTTTGCTGCTGATGATGATCTCCTGGTAAGAAGTTGTTTTAGGAGTTAATTCAAAATTGAATTGAAGATCGCTTGTTAGTTCTATCTCCGTGATCGTGGCCTGGTAACCCGTGTATGAACATAGGATTTTGTAACTCCCTTCATTAAGGGTAAGCGAATAAAAACCATATTGATTGGATGTAATGCCTTTGCCCTGTGTGGTTGTAGTGACTGTTGCACCAATGAGTGTTTCACCGGATAAGGAGTCTCTTACGTAACCACTGAGGGTAAATTTTTTCTGGGCATAAGAAGAGAGATTGATAAATAAAAAAAGCAGCAGCAGAACTCTCTTCATACAACTATAACATTAGGACAGCGCTATGAGTTCACGATTTCAGGATTAATAATTTTATTTTGTCCATATAGAATCCTGTATCTCCCCACAATGCAACATCCCGGATTTGTACGTCGGATGATTCTTCCCCAAATATGGATTCACAATCTCGTAAGTCTTGCTGATCCAGTTAGCCGAAGTATTTTCCCCGAAAGGCATCCCGCAGTTATCCCAATACACCACCGGCCCTTCGTAGTTGATGAGTTTTAAGAATGGGTAAAGATTCTCCGAGATCATGCGGAAATCCTGGCGCATTTCGGTGATGTCTGATTGTTGAAGCAGGGAGTTCGCATTAGCCTTAATGTCTCCTATTTGGATCTGTGCAGACTGGTAAATGCCCGCAGTGTCTTTCTTCAGTTCATCTACCGCAATGCTATCCATCTTAGTGATGAATTTCCTGGAATGATCTTTCGCACCGTTGGTATCTGCGTCTACGAATGAAGCCTGCAAGTCGAAATAAGTGTTCATAGCGTCCTGCACGCTCTGGTTAAATTTCTGGGAATGTTTCAACACTTTCAGCGGCTGCTGCCTTGGACCATGATCTGGTTTTTTGCGGATAACGAACCAGTACAAAGCAAAGATGGCAATCAAAATAAGGGATATGCGTAGGAACTTACCCATGGATGAAATTTTTGCAAAGTTAGTTGATCGGGGGGAATGATGAGGTGATGGTTACTTATAAGATCGGGTAGAAATTACAGGATAGCATTATGCTGGCTAATGCTCTATTTGCAGGCTAATAATCTATTGGTTGAGATTATTGTTCGTGCGCAAGGATTTACAGTCCGTGCGTTAGCGTTTACAGCAACTGCGCAAGGGATTTCAGCACGTGCGTTACTGACTACAGTCTCAGCGGATGGATTCACAGGCTTCCTGTAAATGGTCACAGTCTCCGCGTAGAGGATAATGGTCAGTGCGTAGGTGATTACAGTCCGTGCGTATGGGATTACAGTGTTTGCGGAAGAGATTACAGGTCGTGCGTATGGGATTACAGTGTTCGCGTAAGCTATTATAATCCATGCTGTAGCGATTACAACCGGTGCGATTAGGATTTGTACATGGGCCTTTGACGAACCACTCCTTCTGACTTATCATACCGACGAATTTCGCCGCTGAAATGTCTGGCGAACTCCATGATCGTCCTCCCGGGGAGGAAAACTGAGGCTTGGAGATGTGAGCGAAGCGAAAATCTCCATGCTTAAGTTTTCCGACGAAGGGATCTCAGATCCATAAGTACGTACTTGAAGACGGTAGTGTCAATCGAAGACAGTTCAGATCCGGCATACAAGTTCTTTCCTCAATCTCCGCACAAGCATCTTCAAGTAGCCCGCCAGGCCTCTATGATCAAGCGCAAGGATTGCCTAAAAACAATTGCTCTCTTCTTCATTGGCATCCCCTGCTGGCCCTTTATATGGACGAGTTTTCCCGCGGGAAATGAAAGCAATTTGCACTACAAGAAACGAAGCGGGAAACTCGTCCTGCGAAGACGCTGATACTAATCTGAGAAATGAAAATAAAATGTGGGATTTTATTATCGTGAGAAATTGTCGAAGAATAGAAAGCAAAGTACAAACTTTGCCCTTGGACTACTATACTTGTCTGATTTGAACAGGATTATTATATAGGTATACTAAAGAAAAAATGAAAATTATTACCGTCAAAATCACATATCCAATGGCTTTGTAATTATTTCTAACCCTCATCGATTTATTCTCCTGACCGAATGTTCTTTCGATTTCCAAATACCTCTTTTTTCCAAAAACAACATAACTATTGATTCCTATTATTACCAGACCTATCAAAAACAAATACATCTTATTTAAATCTAGAATTAGCATTCGTTTGGTAGTCAAGATCAGAAGAATTGCAAAAGAGATAAAGTTGAGAATGGTTAAAATAGATAGGAGTAAAACTGCATTATATCGAGGAGTTGTTTCCTGACCTAAATAAATCAGAAAACGATAAAACCTGTAATAAAGATTATAGATGAAATTTAACATTGGGTATTGTCATGTGTCTTTTTCTTCTTCCAAACTTGTTGTGAAGTTGATTTATCTCTTCATTTTTTGATTATTGAAAAAAAGTTCTAGCTCTTTCAGATAACCCTCATGATCGAAATCCTTGATCTTATATCCACTAAATTTTGCAGTTTCAGAAAGATATCTTTCCACTACATAGTTTCGAAATTCAGGAATTTCCATTTCTAAAGCGGATTCGTAGTGCAGCTCTACTACGCATTGAATTTTTTTTATCGTTTTCGAGTAAGTATAAATTGCAGTTATTGGATGGTGGTGTTCTTTTGCCAGACAACGTTGGAAATACATAATTTCTTTCACTCCCTCTCCAAAATCCTTATTCTCAAAGAACTTACTTATCTGATCGTGAAACAGTGGATAAATCTTATCATCCACATACTTACTACTTACCCTGGTATCATGTTCAAAAGTGAATACTTCACCGGGAGTGGAATATTCAGCTACTGTCCAAACTTTCATAGATATTAAAGGTTACTGTAAATTTATTCTCCACCACAATTGCTCAAGCACAGCACCACACAAAAATACCACATCTGTTTACTACCTAACACAGCGTCTCTCCTGACGAGTCCCCCGCTTAATTTCTTGTAATGCAAATTTCTTTGTTTCAGCGCGGGGAGACATCGTCTGTATAAAGGGTATCATGTGTGTTCTTAGATTGGAAAACATGGTGGCGAAAAATGCTAGAGCAACAGCCTTCTAAGCTGTGGGGCATTTTGCCTCCGACAGGTCTACTGTCAATTGAAATTCAACTACCCCGCAGCGAACGATCTTGCTTGCACGAATCCCCTCCCCCTTGCTTATTGCCCTTAGCTTCTTAATTTTGCCGCCTTATGTTATTAGGATTACAGGATGTTACGTTTGAATTTGGTGCACGCACCATCGTTGCGGATGCCACATGGCATATTCAACCCAATGAAAGGATCGGTTTGATCGGGTATAATGGTACCGGCAAGTCCACTTTACTGAAATTATTTACGGGTCAATATAGTCCGTCGAAGGGGACGGTGGAAAAAGGCCGCGAGACCACTATCGGCTTCCTTCACCAGGATCTTTTGAGTTTTGATACGAATGATTCTATCCTTCAGGTGGCGCTGGGTGCTTTTGAAAGGGTGCTTCAACTGGAGAAAGAGATCGAGGAACTGGGGCATGAACTGGAGAAAAGCAGCGATGAGAGCCTCGCGCATACTTATGCGGACAAATTGCACGAGTTGGAAGTGCTGGATGGCTACAGCATACATTATAAGACCGAAGAAATTTTGCAGGGACTTGGTTTTGCAAATGCGGATCTCAATCGTCCTTACAAGGAATTTTCCGGGGGCTGGAGGATGCGCGTACTGCTTGCCAAGATGATCCTGATGGCGCCGGATGTGTTGTTGCTGGATGAACCTACAAACCACCTTGATCTTCCATCGATTGAGTGGCTGGAGAAATATTTACAGCATTACCAGGGTTCTGTGGTGATCGTTTCGCATGACCGCTACTTCCTTGACCGCATGGTGACGAAGATCGTGGAGCTTTACCAGCAGGAACTGCATTTCTATACAGGCAATTATACGTATTACCAGACTGAGAAATTACAACGCATCGAACTGCAGAAACGTGCTTATGAAAATCAGCAGGATTTCATTCGCCAGCAGGAAAGATTTATAGAAAGATTTAAGGCAAAGGCTTCTAAAGCTGCACAGGCGCAGAGTGTGATGAAACGCCTCGACAAGATCGAGCGCATCGAGAACACTGATCTTGAGCGTCCAAACATGCGTATCAATTTTACTATCGATAAACAACCAGGAAGAATTCTTTGCACCTTGAAACATGTGTCGAAAAGTTTTGGCGAAGTGAAGATCGTAGAGAATGCGCATGCAGAGATCGATCGCGGTGATAAGATCGCTTTGATCGGTGCTAACGGTAAGGGTAAGTCGACGTTGCTTCGAATCGTTGCCGGCGCCGAATCTTTTGAAGGCGAGCGTACCTGGGGACATAATGTGGATGATGCATTCTATGCGCAGCACCAGCTCGAAGCACTTAATGTAAACAACGATGTGCTGGAAGAAATGAAAGCTGCAAGAAGTGGTAAAACGGATCTTGAATTAAGAAGTTTACTCGGTGCTTTTCTTTTCAGCGGTGATGAAGTTGAAAAGAAGATCAAAGTATTAAGTGGTGGGGAAAAAGCACGCGTGGCGCTTGCAAAAACAATTGTAAGTAAAGCAAACTTCCTCTTACTGGATGAACCAACGAATCATCTGGACATTCATTCAGTTGATCTCCTGATCGAAGCATTGAATAAATATGAAGGCAGTTTTATCCTTGTAAGTCATGACCGTTATTTTGTAAACCAGACCGCCAACAAGATATGGGAGATCGATAATTACAAGATCCGCGAATTCAAAGGCACCTACACCGAATGGGAAGAATGGAAACGAAAGAAAGATGCTGCTGATGCAAAAGAAGCAAAGGCCAATGTAGAAAAAGCAGCGCCTGTTGTGGAGAAAAAAGCTGAACAACCGAAACAAAAAGTGCAGCAACCTGCAGCACCTATCGATAAAGAACATAAAAAGGAATTACAGAAACAGCAACGCATCTTCCAGCAACTGGAAGAAAAGATTGCAGAGCTGAATAAGAAGAAAACTAAGCTGGAAGCTGATCTTGGTCTGCCGGAAATTTACTCGGATAGAAATAAGTTTGTGCAGACAGAAACGGAGTATAAGAAAGTAGCCGAGGAATTGGTAAAGGCGGAGAAGGAGTATGAGGTGGTGTTTGAGAAGGTGATGGAACTCGAGTCGAAGGGCTAGTTCTTTTATGGTTCCAGGGGTTCCATGGGTTCCAGGAGTTCCAGGAGTTTTGCAATTCGATGTCTTAAATTCTTTACCACATTCTTCATTTATGGATCTTTAGCACGCTGATTATCATGATTTTCATGATAGTGATGAAAATTGAATCCTTCTTCCTGGACCTGATGAAATGACTTTTGGAATCAATGGGACTGTTGCACCCACATAACCCATGGAACCTTTGGAACCCATGGAACCCCTGAAACCCCTGGAACTTCGCAATCAGTTTGGCAACTCCCACACACTTGCCTATATTTGCAAACATTTTTAAAAACGGCCCCGTAGCTCAGGGGATAGAGCAACAGCCTTCTAAGCTGTGGGTCATTGGTTCGAATCCACTCGGGGTCACAAAGAAGTGCTGCAGTACTGCAGTTTTGCAGTGCTGCAGTTCTAAAGTAAAAAGTGCTTTGGTTTTTTCATAAAGCAATTTTTTAGTTTTGCTTGAATCAGTGCAGTACTATTAAATTAATTTTACTTTTTACTGCAACACTGCAGAACCGCAACACTGCAGCACTTGTTACTGCAACACTGCAGCACTTGTTACTGCAACACTGCAACACTTGTTACTGCAACACTTACTCTATGGACGTCCAAATAGAACCCAGCTGGAAAGAAGTGATGTCCGCGGAATTTTCGAAAACTTACTTTGCTGAGATCGTCACTTATATCAAAACCGAAAAGGCTTTAGGAAGAGAGATCTATCCTCCGGGGAATCTCATCTTTAATGCATTTCATAAAACACCCTTTCACCAGGTGAAGGTGGTGATACTCGGACAGGATCCTTATCATAACCCGGGACAGGCTCATGGACTGAGTTTTTCCGTGCCTCGGGGCATGGCTATTCCGCCTTCTCTGCTTAACATTTACAAAGAACTAAAGACTGATCTCGGGATTGATCCTCCTGGTCATGGTAACCTCGAGCAATGGACGGAGCAAGGAGTATTATTATTGAATGCCGTGCTTACTGTTCGTAAGAATGATCCTGCAAGTCATAGCCGGATTGGCTGGATGACATTTACAGATGCAGTGATTCAGAAGCTTTCCGATCAGCGTACTGGTTTGGTATTCCTGCTTTGGGGGAAATTTGCACAGGAGAAACAAGTGTTGATTGATGAAACGAAACATTATGTGTTGAAAGCAGCTCACCCCTCGCCTCTCAGTGCGTTCAATGGTTTTTTTGGCTGCAAACATTTTTCCAAAACAAACTCCTACCTCTCTCAGAATCATGTGGATCCTATAAATTGGAAGCTGAGTTAATTCCACTTATCAGCTGTTTACATTTCCAGAATCAAACCTTATTACCCTAGTAGAAAACCTGTTCGTAGTTGGACTAAACCTTATTACATTATTAAAGCGCGAGGTTAGATTTTTTGAATCAGAACTTTCTGAAAAAATAAGGTAATAAGGTTGAAGACATCAGGGGGAATTGTTTTCTACTAAGGTAATAAGGTTAGAAACCCGCCGGCTAAAGCGAGTTTAAAGGATCAATAAGGCCAAATCACTCAACTATGTTTTCGTCAAGTACATTCAGTTGGAGCTCTGTTGATTCAACTCATTTAGCTCTTTAAAGTTCCGAAATCAAACCTTATTACCTTAGTAGATAACCCATTTGTAGTTGGACCAAACCTTATTACCTTATTAAAGCGCGAGGTTAGATTTTTTGAATCAGAACTTTCCGAAAAAATAAGGTAATAAGGTTGAAGACAGCAGTGGGAATCGTTTTCTACTAAGGTAATAAGGTTAAATCCAAATGATTAATTAGTTTGAAATGGAAGACAGTTATTAAAATCATTCAGCTCCTTTAAATTTTCGCAAACAAACCTTATTACCTTAGTAGAAAAAATGAATAATAGAGACCCTAACCTTATTACATTATTAGATTTAGACCTTAGAATTTTAAATAAGAAATCTCCAAAAAAATAAGGTAATAAGGTTGAAGACACCAAGGGTAATTGTTTTCTACTAAGCTAATAAGGTTAGATACCCGCTGGCTGAGGCGAGTTGGACAGGATAAATATGATTGAACGAATCGACAAAGGTTTTTGCAATAGTTCAGAAACGTATAAATCAAATAAATTTGGCGGGAAGCCCAGTTAAAATTAACCATTTCAGCTACTTTTCAATTTTCGCAAACAAACCTTATTACCTTAGTAGAAAATACAGGAATATAGAACCCAAACCTTATTACCTTATTATGAGCCAGCTACCTCATTTTTCAAAATAAATGATTTGATCAAAAATATTCCAGGAAAAATATTCGCCACCTGGGCGGCACTCTGGTTTGTGCTCACCATGCTGGTGATCATCTTACCGATGTGGTTCATTGGTCTTTTACCTGAACCAAAACGCACCAGGATCTTTCGCATCATTTCCAAAGGATGGATGAATGTTTACTTCCCGATCGTATTCTGCAGATTGAAAATTGTTGGAAGAGAAAATTTCAAACGCGGCGAAAATTATATCGTGTTATCGAATCACAATTCATTCATGGATGTACCGCTTACCACACCAGAAATCCCGGGACCGAATAAAACGATAGCAAAAGCTGAGATGGCTAAGATCCCGTTATTTGGTTTGATCTATAAGCGCGGTTCAATTCTTGTCGACAGAAAAAATAAAGACAGCCGGCGCGATAGTTTTACAAAAATGAAACAAGTTCTTGATGCCGGCATGCACATGTGCATTTATCCTGAAGGCACGAGAAATAAAACGACTGAGCCTCTGAAAGAATTTCATGACGGTGCATTCAAACTCGCGGTAGATACGGGCAAACCTATCATGCCTGCTATGATCTTCAATACAAAAAAAGTATTACCTGCAGATAAAGGTTTCTTCTTCTGGCCATCAAAGATGGAATTACATTTTCTTAAACCACGGGAAGTAGTAAAAGGAGAAAGTGCGGAGGAATTGAAGAAAGAAATGTTTGAGCTGATGAGTCAATATTATATTGCTCACCAGCATTCTTAGAAATCGTAAGTATATCTTGTCCTGTTGATTTTCAGATCACGAAGCAATCCTGATTTAGGACTAATGTTGATACTGAAGAAACGATAATGTCCCACCGGTGATAAGTTGATGGACATCTGCCAGCAATGCATTTCCCTTGAAATTGAAACTGCTACAAGTCCTACTTCTCCTGTTGTAATATTGTATGAACCATTGATGCTGGTTTGCCATTTTGGCGACAGCCTTAAACTTCCTCCAAGGTTTACACTTTGTTGAAACCTGGTTAGGAACCCACTGTAATCCGGCTTTCTTTCCCTGTAAAATTGCAATGCATAGGCGAAGTTCACCGACCATGGAATGGAGAAATCGGCATACTCTGCCGGGTTGTTGTTGATGTAATTCAATTCTGAATCAAATTCATCCTGCGTGTATGTGCCGCGCGAGTCTGTAGGTAATGCACGCACTGTTTTTTTATCTTTTCCTGAACCGCCCTGGAACTGGCTGGAAGCAGAGATATTTCCACTGATCAACCGACCAAGTGAAAGAGGCTTCCTGCTCCATAATAATCGTTGAATGCGCTCGCCATTCGCATCCACATCATAAGGATCAAGGTTTGCACTTGCTGTAATATCGAGTTTTTGAAATAATGTACTTCTTGCGGAAACTGTAAAATTGCTCAGCGGAAATGAATCTGCCAGAAGATTATAACTGCCATCCAGCCTCAGTCCATCGATGATTGTAACTTTTCTTGTAGCTCCTTCGGAAGTATCTTTTTTATTACGAACTTTCATCTGGATGTTGTTGTCAATGCCAAAGTTGATATTGGCAGCACGGCCTCTCCCAAAGGGACCGAAAACATTATTTTCAAAAACATTAAAATCCGCTTCCCTTTTAAATGTATCGATCTGGGTGCGGTAATAACTTTTCCCGTTCATATTCGGCTTGTAACTTATCCCCCACGAAGGCCTTATCTCATGCCTTATCGCCTGGATGTGGGCATCCTTTTTCCCCGAAGTATACAGCCCAAAAATTCTTGTAGAGAACGAGAGACCAAAAGACATATCCCTGGCAGTAAAAAATCCGCGCTGATAATTGGTATCAATTTTCTTTTCGGTAGCATTCCACACTCTTGTAAACTTCCGCTGGTACCAGCGCTCTTCATAAGAAACATATGGAGAAACCTGCAATGCTCCTAATGGTGGCAAAGACAAAGTGATTGGAATACTATGACTCGCGCCCCATTGGAATGTATCTTTTATTTGTTCTAATATATGTCCGGCAGTATCATAAAATGAGAAGAGACTTTTCGCATTACCATTATACGCGATACCAATATTCTCAAACCACTTCATTTCACCAACCTGTTCTTTTTTCCTGAACGGATATAATGTTGCAACGTTAAAAGCAACATCCGGAAGGTTTACATTGATGATCTTGTTGTTGGTGTTTTGATTATGGTTTGCACTTACTGTAAGGTTGAAAGGTTTATCCTTCCATGTTTTAGAATAGACGATGGATGACTGCAGCTGGTTATTGAAATTGCGGTAAGGATTGTTTGGAATAAACGAATTAAAACTGCTGCTACCTGCATTCACGTTTGCCTGGAAACCGACACCTGGCCTGGCTTTACTATCTGACTGGTGACTCCAACGAACCTGGTAACTTCTGTTTCTCTGGTAATCGGGATCGCCTTTGAAATTGTATTTAAAGTTTTGAACGTCGAGGGAAATATTCCCGTTGTAACGGTATCGTTTAGAGTAACGCGGATTAATGTTGGCCGTCCAGCCGCCATAAGAATAAATATTGGTGCGAAAGATCACGTCCCAGTATTCGCTTAAAACTTTGTAATAACCGAGACCTTCAAGACCCAGACCAAGTTGTTCATTTGCTGTGAACTGTGGCGCAAGTAAACCGGAATGCCTGCCCTGGCTTAACGGATAAATACCAAAAGGCAGATAGATCGGTACAGGCACCCCTTCAAATTCAGGATGCACAGGCCCGGTGATCGCCATTTTTTTATTGATGAATTTTATTTTCTGGCTTACAAAAGAAAAATGCGGCGTATCGAGGTTGCAGGTGGTAAACCTTCCTTTGTAAGCAAAGAAAACATCATTATTTATTTTCTTGATCACCTGCCCGTAAACAAAGATCTCTCCCTGTTGTGTATAAGTTCCTTTGGTAATACCCTTGCCTGTTTTCATATTAAAACGAATGGTATCACTGGTACTGGTGAATTCCCCTTGTTTGAATCCTGCCATGGAGATAACTTTCCCTGTGCTGTCTTTAACAAGATGTGCCGAAACATTTCCAGTAGCCTGGTCGAGTGTGATGACAGGTGCTGTTAACTCATTATCCTTATAAGTTGTTTTTGCCTGTTTGCCATAAAGCGTGATGGTTTTACTCTTCACATCGAACACCATCGAATCTTCTGCAGAATAGGAAACCGGCGCATCAAGGCTGTCTTTAGAGATCTTTATATTGAATGTATCAACGTAGTTTGTATCACCTGCCATCGCGGGTTTCAAGGAAGCGGGAGTCTTTTTTAACGAATTGCTGTCAATCTTAACGGGTGCTTGCTTCGTCTTTGGAATAGTGTCAGAAATGTTAAGAGAATGATCAGTGAAAATAAATCGCTTAATTTCAGCGTTAGAACCAGGAGGATTTATTAACAAAATGAGGAAAGCGAAACTAAATAACGGAAAATATTTTCGCCTAACTTTGTCTGAGTGGTTCATAGCAGATTCTGGCAAAAATAAGCTAATAAACCAATGGAATTCTCTAATGCCCGTTGAATTCTGTGAAGATTTCGTGAATTACAAACCCTGATAAATTCGAAACGTTCAATGCTCAAGTACAGATCTCATTCACTTTCCCTGTTTATACTAGCAATCATATCTCTCCTCTCTATACATCCCATACAAGTCCAGGCTCAGAAAAAAATTAAAACGATCATTGTCGATGCAGGTCATGGCGGTGCTGATGTGGGCGCTCATGGCAATTATGAAGGCAGCCTTGGTTCTTATGAAAAAAATATCACCCTCGCCATTGCAAATAAACTGGTTACGGAATTAAAAAAGATGTTCAACGGTGTGAAGATCGTTCCAACGCGTACTACCGACATTACCCAATCCGTTCGTGAAAAAGCAAACATTGCCAATGAGAATAAAGGCGATCTGTTTATTTGTATACATGCGGATGCAGTGGAATTAAAGACTGGATCCAGAATCACCGGCTATCGCACAGAAAACTATTCTACTACAAAATATACGGGCAAAGGCAAGAAGAAAAAGAAAGTGGTCACTTATCACACGAGAGAAGTTCCCATTCGTGAATACTTCAAGATCCCTACCACAAGAAAAGGTACCAGCACCTGGATATTTGCTGCACATAAAACAGAAGCAAAGATCAAGGCAATGGAAAACAGTGACCTGATGTTTGCAGAGGATAGTGATAGTTCGCTTGACATTAATTACAACAGTCCTGAATACAAGGCTAACGCCCTGCTCTACACGCAAAACTATTTCAAGAAAAGTTATAAGATGGCCTCCATAATCCAGGAGGAAGTGGAAGGCGCAGGACGCGAGAACCTTGGTGTATTCCAGCGCCAGGTGGGTATACATGTGCTGCAGGCTACCCAAATGCCGGCAGTATTGATTGAAACTGGTTTTATCTCCAATCCGGATGATGAGCGTTACCTGAACAGTGAAAAAGGTCAGCAGGAACTTGCGGAAATTATTGCCCGCGCCATCAAAACTTACAAAGATCAACTGGAAAACCCAAAGCCCGTTACCACTACCGCCACGGCGAACGATGTTATCAGCAAGTAATTTAAAAGCAGCGTTTATACATCGAATTGCTTCTTATTCAATGAAGTAAACCGGTAAAAACGTCAATTGGCACAATGTTTACTAAATTTGTGCAGTTTGAAAATAAACGCTAAGGATGAAAATCAGTAATGAAACCAAGATAGGACTGCTCGCTGTAGTTGGAATTGCCCTCTTTTATATCGGATACAACTACCTGAGGGGAAAAGGCGTATTTAAGCATGAAGATAATCTCTATGCTTTTTATGAAAATATCCAGGGCCTGAGTCCATCAAATCCCGTGATCATTAATGGTATGCAGATCGGAACCGTATCCAGTACGGATGGTGGCGCAGATATGCGGAATATCAAAGTAACGATCCGCCTTACAAAAGATGTGAATATTCCTTCAAATTCAGTTGCGATTATTAATCCAGGGTTACTTGGCGGCAAATCATTAGAGATCAAACTTGGAACAAACACTAAATATTTAAAGCCAGGTGATACACTTTTAACTGCAGGCAGTGCCGGAATGATCGACGATGTGTTGAAAACGCTTGATCCGGTTTTGTATGAAGTTCGTAATGCAGTGAAATCTCTCGATTCTGTGCTTAATATCATTGGAACCACCTTTGATCCTACTACAAAGAATAATATCAAGCAAACCATGGCAAACCTGAATGCAACCACTGCATCCTTTGCGGTTTCTTCCGTTTCACTCGAAAAATTCCTTGATCCCCAGGCTGGTCATTTTGCGAAGCTGATGAATAATATGAATGCATTTACTGCAAATCTTGTTTCGCAGAATCAGAAGATCAGTACGATTATGGCGAATACAGAGAAAGCTACCGGAAACCTTGCTGCCATTGATCTTCAGCCAACGTTAAAAAAACTGGATGCAACGGTGAATGATCTAAAAGCAGGCATTGCAAAGATCAACAGCACAGAAGGTTCAATCGGAGCTTTGCTCAATGATAAGAAGCTTTATAATAATCTAACCTCCACTTCAAACAAGATCAACATTCTTCTCGATGATATTCGTGTTCATCCTAAACGTTACATTCCGAATATCTCTTTGATTGGTGGTAAGAAAGATAAATCTTCGCCACTTACTGCACCACTGCAGGATGATTCTGCAACCATAATTCTGAAATGACGTTTAGGGCTATACGCTTTTTCTTAATTGCCACCGGCCTGTTCCTGCAGCTTTTCAGCCCTGCACAGATCACTATTCCGCCATCTAATCCAAACGATACCACGCGCATGGTGGAGATTGTGAAGTCTGATGTATACCGTGAAAAGAAAATCGACTCCCTTACAAAGCTCCAGATCCTTGCAGGTCATGTGATCGTGAAAGAAGGTACTACTACTTTCAGTACAGATAGTGCGGTGATCAACAGAAGACTCAACACGGTAAACGCTTATGGTAACGTACACATCAATGAATCGGACAGCATCCACACGTTTGCACGTTACCTTACCTATGTAGGCAGCGAAAGAAAAGCATACCTGAAACAAAACGTAACACTACTCGATCGTAAAGGGAAACTCACTACGCAGGAATTGATCTATGATCTCGCCACTGGTGTTGGTATTTATAAAAACGGCGGAAGGATCGTAAATAAAACAACCGTACTTACCAGTCGCGAAGGCACTTATCTTTCAGAAACGAAGGATGTTTTTTTTAGAAATGATGTACACCTTGTCGATCCGAAATATGATATCAAAGCCGATTCACTGCAATACAACACGCTTACAGAAGTGGTGAATTTTACAGGACCTACATTCATAAAAAGCAAGGAAGCAGATATTTATACCACATCAGGGTATTATGATCTGAAACAGGGTAAAGCTTTTTTCGGAAGCAACCCTTTGATCACCGATTCTGCCCGTCGTAAATATTCAGCAGAGAATATAGCGATGGATGAGAAATCGCACACGATACAGCTTGAACGAAATGCGATCATAAAAGATTCTGCAAATGGATACACCGTAACCGGTGGACAGATCTTTATTAATACACAAGTCAATAATTTTCTTGCTACCAGGAAACCGGTGCTGATCATTCAACAAAAAGATGACAGCACTTATATTGCTGCTGATACATTGTTTTCAGGAGTAAGACCACGCAGTAAAAAAGCTATTCCTGATGGCTCCGATAAAAGCAGTAAGATCGCTGATAGTTTAAGAAGAATGGCAAATCCTGCGGACACATTAAAGAATCTGAAACCTGCTTTAGAATCAATTAAGAAAGATTCGTTACCGGCACGAGATACTACGGTTGTACGCGTTTGGCCACCCATGACCGATAGCACACGTACGGATACGCTTAAAGCAATCACTACGATTTCAGGTGATAGTTTGAATCGTGCATTGAGCAAGAATGATTCGGATACTGCGATTCGTTTCTTTCTTGCATTTGCGCATGTAAGAATTTTTAATGATTCATTACAAGCCGTCTGCGACAGTCTTTCTTATTCTGCTGAAGATTCTGTTTTTCGGATGTACAAAAATCCTGTAGCCTGGAACGCAGAAAGCCAGGTTGCCGGGGATACGATTTACATGTTTACAAAAAATAAAAAAGCGGAAAGGCTTTATGTTTTTGAAAATGCGATCGTCATCAATAAGATTGAAAAAGATTATTACAACCAGATCAGTGGCCGTAATTTAAATGCATATTTTATCAATGGAAATATTGATTACATCCGAACTAAAGGTGTACCTGCAGAAAGTGCCTATTACATCAGGGATAACGACAGTGCCTATGTTGGGATGAATCGTGCGGAAGGTTCTGTGATCGATCTTTATTTTGTGAAGAAGCAATTGAACAAAGTCTTGTTTGTAAAAGATGTGAAAGGCACGATGCATCCTATCCGGCAGATTCCTGCAGATCAAAAATATTTAAAGAACTTCAAATGGCAGGATGCAAGAAGACCGCGGAGCCGGCTGGAATTATTTGAGTAAAATATTTCCTGTTCTGTTTTGAAACGTTAAGTTTTCATTGTGAAATATGAATGGCATTATTTTCGTTCCGAAGTTCAAAACCCTGAATATGAATCTTAAAACCCTCCTCGCCTTTTCCTTTATTTTAATTTTTTCTTCAAACACATTTGCACAGGATTATAAACAAGCCGTCGGAATACGGATAAGTCCTGCAACACCGGCAATCAAAACCGGGATCACTTACAAATATTTTTTAAACGAAAGCGCTGCTGTTGAAGGAATTTTATCGCTGAGTAACGGTCTTGGTGTTGGTGCGCTTTATGAATTACACAATCCTGTAAATATTGATAACCTGCAATGGTTTTACGGAGCTGGTGCTTATGTAGCAAGCAGTGATAAGATCAGCTACGTTGGTGCCATGGGCATCATTGGACTTGATTATAAATTTCCTGACATTCCACTTAATATTTCTATTGATTGGAAACCTGAGCTCAACATTGCAGAACATTTTGGATTTGAAGGTTCCGGTGTGGGTTTTTCGGCAAGGTTTACTTTCTGATTTATTTACCTGAATGAATTAATTTAGGCAATGAAAATTTTTTCTGCGGAACAGATCAGGAATTGGGACAAAGCTACAATCGAAACACAAAAGATCAGCTCTGTTGATCTTATGGAAAGGGCTGCTGTGGCTGCTTCTAACTGGATCATGCAAAAATTTGGCGATGAGAATCTGAATGTAAAGATATTCTGTGGAAAAGGAAATAATGGTGGCGATGGACTTGCGATTGCAAGACTGATAGTTTCTTTTTATAAAACAGTTTCGGTTTATATTTTAGAAACAGGAAAACCAGGTTCTGCAGATTTTCAAACCAATCTTAAGCGTTTACACCAGCAGACTACAGACATTCATTTTTTACAGGAGCGGAATTCCTTTCCTGCAATTAATTCCAATGACCTGATCATTGACGCTTTATTCGGAACAGGCATTAACCAGAAGAGTTCCGGGCTTGCAAAAGAACTGATCACGCACATCAATACATTCAATGCAACTGTGGTTTCAATCGACCTTCCATCAGGAATGTTCCCGGATGAATCTTCAGCAAGTGCAAGGGTAATCAGGGCAACATTTACCCTCAGTTTCCAATCTTACAAACTTGCTTTTTTAGTAGATGAGAACTCGAAGTATTTTGGAAAAATAGAGATCCTGGATATCGGACTTGACGATAATTTTTTAAATAAGAATGATGCGCCATTCCAGTTGATCGATCAGGAAATTATCCGCGCGATCTACAGGCCGCGTCATGCATTTACACATAAAGGTGATTATGGTCATGCTTTGTTGATAACAGGTAGTTATGGAATGATGGGAGCTTCGATACTGGCTGCAAGAGCATGTTTGAGAAGCGGCGTTGGTAAATTGGATTGCCAGATCCCGGCCTGTGGTTACGAGATCATGCAACAGGCTGCACCCGAAGCTATGTCGGTTGTAAATGGCATTCAAAACCTCAATAGTTTTATTCCTTCGAAAAAATATGCTGCAATCGGTGTAGGACCGGGGATTGGAAGATTTACAGAAAATGGAAGGTTGCTTTCAGAACTGTTCAGTCGCGCTGATGTACCATTGGTTGTAGATGCAGATGCACTTTACGCGCTATCACAGGAGCCGGAAAGGCTGAAGAAACTTCCTGCCGGTTCTGTACTAACCCCACATGGTTATGAATTCCAAAGACTATTTGGCGAAGCTGAAAATGATTTTGACCGTATAAAACTGGCAAAGGAAAAAGCGGCCATGCTTAACTGTTATATTGCTTTGAAAGGTCATCACACTTTGGTAGTAACACCACAAGGGCAAGCTTACTTCAACAGCACAGGTAATGCCGGAATGGCTACCGGCGGCAGTGGTGATGTACTTACCGGTGTGATCACGGGACTGATGTCGCACGGTTATCCTGCATTAGAAGCCACTTTGCTGGGAGTTTACATCCATGGTTTGGCAGGCGACATAGCAGCAAAGAAATTGTCAATGGAAAGTTTGATTGCCAGTGATATTATAGAAAACCTTGGTGAAGCTTTTTTGAAGATCAGCGAATGATCATAAGATAAGGTCTACGAGTAAATACCCGATATAGAGTGTGCCTGCGGCGATTAGCATTTGCAGGAGAAACATCAATAAATTCGAAAAGTTTTTCATCCAGGCTGTCAATTGAAGATCTAAAAACTGAACGACAAATTTTAGACCTTATTGTACCCGAATTTACGAATAAATGTCTGAACACTGAACTCTGATTAGCAAACAGATGAGCTAATTTCTCTACCTGCTGGTAACAAACCGATACCCTACCCCTTTTATCGTCAGGATCTCCAGTGCAGGATCTTCTTTGAGATAGCCCCGTAATTTCGTGATATATACATCCAGGTTTCTGCTGTTGAAAAAATTATCATTCCCCCAAAGCAGGTTCAGGATTTCTTTACGGTCAATGATGCGTTCTTTATTTTCGAATAATATTTTCAGCAGTTCACTTTCACGGTAAGAAAGTTTTTTCTCAATACCATCGCAGGTGAGCACCTGCCGATGAACGTGGTATTGAAATTTACCTATTGATAAAACGCCGTTGTTGAGACTTGTGGCGGGGATGGATTTTTTGCTCAACGTATTATCAATTCTCACAATGAGTTCTTCCATACTAAAAGGCTTGCGGATATAATCATTCCCGCCGATTTTAAAACCTTTTACAAGATCTTCAACCTGTGTTTTTGCCGTGAGAAATAATAAAGGAACGTGCGGATCAACAGAGCGGATCTCCTCTGCTATTTCAAAACCATCTTTATTGGGAAGCATCACATCGAGCACGCATACATCCGGTTCGCAATTCCGGAAAAGACTGAATGCTTTGGCGCCATCTGCTTCCATAAAAACTTCATAGCCGCGGCTTTCCAGGCTTTCTTTTACAATTTTGCCGAGGAAGAGTTCATCCTCGACATAGAGTATCTTAACTTTTTTCATTTGTCTTTGGTAACTCAATTATAAACTTTGTGCCCACCCCTGCTTCACTTTCTACCTTGATGGTTCCATGATGCTTCTCCACGATATGTGCTACATAACTCAGGCCGAGCCCGTAACCTTTCACGTTATGCTTGTTGCCGCCCGGAACTCTGAAGAATTTATCGAAGACCTTGTCACGGTATTCTGCACTTATGCCAACACCGTTGTCTTTAATTTCGAGACGAATTTTATTATCAAGCTCAGTGATAGTTGCTTCAATCACAGGTTTATCAGGACTATATTTAATTGCATTATCCAATAAGTTATAGATCATGCTCGTGAGATGAAGCTTGTCGCCTTGTATCACTGCACCATTCTCAGGAGCAAAAAATTCAACTCGCGCATGATGTTTTTCAAATTGTAATTTCATTGAAGAAATGATCTCGCCTGCAAGTTGTTTAAGATCTACAGGCTGAAATCTTAACTCCAGCTGATCCTGTTCGAACATGCTTAACTTTAATACCTTATCAACGAGCAGGGATAAACGCTGTAGTTCATTATCTGCAATGTCCAGATATTCTCTTGTACGTTCAGGACTTTGCAGTGCGTTGAAATTCTTCATCGCTTCAATTGCTACAGTTACAGTGGCAATTGGTGTTTTCAATTCGTGTGTGATGTTGCTGATAAATTCATTTTTTATATCAGCAAGTCTTTTATGCTCTAAGAGATTCCGATAAATAAAGACAAAAGAGATTACAGTTAAAACCACCAGCAGCAGGGACAAAAACATTTGCGTAGCGATCTGTTTCATCAAAAAGGATGTTGGCTCAGAGAAGGAAGCCATGTAACAATTTTTACCAAAGATCCCTACCGGTATTTTTGTAGTACAAAAATCTCCCGGACATTTATCTGCACTGTCCAAACGCGTGGTAAGTACAACAAACTTCACATCGATCTCTGCTTTTTTTAAACCTTCAGAGAAAGTAGAATCGATCTTTTCTACTGGGAGGGAATCATTGATGCTGTAATTAAATCTCAGGTTCGACGTTTTATCAACACCGTTAGTCGTTGTTCTCAGGATCATACGCCCACGCCTGCCATCTTTGAGAAATGTATCTCGTTGGATGGTGGATGTTTTATCCATAGCGAGAAGAATGGTAGGCTTTCCACTAAGCTTATGCACCGAATCCTTATTTACCTTAAGCACACGAATCATGTCTTTGCTGAATACATCACCTTCCGGCAATCCCTTAAATAATGAATCCATATCCAGGCGATTTACCTGCAACTGATACATAGTCTCTTTGAATACGATATCTGATGTTCTTTTGAGGCTGTCATATTCTTCATTATAAAGCTTGCGCAACCAGTACAACTGGAAGATAACGATCACCGCTATGGTGGCTATCATCAGTATTCTTGCGGCATTTAGCTTATTCATCAAAACAAAAATAGCTTTTTCAAAATAAGGCTTTGATTCTCATTAACCTTAATTAACATTAATGCAATGCTGGTTAACCTAGGTCTTGAAGTCGCATAGATAGCTTTGAGAAAAATTAATCAAAATGAAAAAATTATTGATCCTTGTGCTGGCTGCGATCGGAATGCAATACGCAGGTGCACAGGTAAGAGAAGGTAAAATCCTGTTTGAACAGAAAATTGACATGCATAGGCGCATACCTGAAGATAATGCACAATTGAGAGCGATGGTTCCTCCCTTTCGGACGAATAAATTCGAACTAAGTTTTGCAGATAGTCAATCGGTATTTAAAGCTGCAGAAGAAGAACCAGATATGTCGGAGAACAACAATAATGGTGGAATGGTGATCCGTATGAGAGGAATGGGGAACCAGGTGTTTTATAAAAATTTCAATACTTCAAAACAGGTTGAGCTAAGAGAACTTGCAGAAAAAGAATACATCCTGGAAGATTCGATCCGGTCGATCACCTGGAAGCTTACTGATGAAACTGAAAAAATTCTCGGATATACATGCAAGAAAGCCACAGGCAAAACTGCAAACGGAAATGATGTGGAAGCCTGGTATACAGAAGAGATCCAGCTATCTTCCGGACCGGAATTTTTTAGTGGCTTACCCGGAATGATCCTGAAAGCGGACATCAATAAACAGGAGATTGTTTTCACCGCTACTGAATTACAAAAAACAGTCAGCAAAAAAGATATTAAAGCGCCTTCCAAAGGCAAGAAGATCAGCAAAGAAGATTTTGCAAAACTCCAGAAAGAACTCTTTGGTGATCGCCAGGGCGGTGGAGTAAGAATAGTAACAAATTAGTTTTAGTGCGATTTTTAGTTTTAGCGAGCTCCCATTTTTGGGAGCTCTTTATTTTACCCGTATACCTAATATAAAATCAAAGGATAGTATTAAGAGGTAAATTTATTATAATGACGTTTGATCTATTCAATTCAATGTCTCCGATCTAATAAAATAATAAAATAGATTTCTATAATATTTTGGTTGCTACTAAATTAATAAAGTTGGTTTTTGATTTTCGGATCTGGGTGTTTGATTTGAGCTCCTGAAAGCAAAATTACCTGAACCCTCTTCTCTTCGATCGATTCTGTCGAACTATAACCCACTAATGAATCCAATAAGCCCGAACTGCCGTATTTTTGAGGTATGCTTCTGAGAACCTCTGGAAATGTTTTATTGAAATGCTGGATTGCGCTGGCATTCTTCTTTTCTATCCCTAATTTATCCCAGGCACAGATTGCCGATACTACTTATCAATACTGGGATTCTGCCAAAGCCTACCAGCCTATAGAAAAACCCAACAAAAGCCGCATCAAGTGGGTTGCTATTGCCAATATTGCAGGATATGGCGGTACCATGGTTGGGCTTAACTCGACATGGTATGCACAATACAAAAAGACAAGCTTCCACAGTTTTGATGATAATGCAGAGTGGCTGCAGGTAGATAAGGTTGGTCATGGATACAGTGCTTATGTGGAAAGCCGGTACAGTTCTGAAATGTGGAAATGGGCAGGCTTGCCTCGAAAGCAACGGATCTGGATCGGTGGAATGAGTGGTGCGGTTTACCAGACTGCCATCGAAGTGCTGGATGGATTTTCGGCTGGCTGGGGCTGGAGCTGGGGCGATTTCGCTGCAAACATTGGTGGTTCCGGTTTGTTTGTAGCCCAGGAACTTGCCTGGGACCAGCAAAAAGTAAAGTTCAAATTTTCCGTACACAAGAGAGATTATAGTGATCCTGTTTTAGAAAAAAGAGCGAATGATCTTTTTGGAAAATCATTGCCTGAAAAAGCTATAAAAGATTATAATGCACAGACCTATTGGATGAGTGCAAACATCCATGCTTTCTTTCCAAAATCAAAGGCACCACGGTGGTTATCCCTTGCTGTTGGTTATGGCGCCGATGGAATGTTTGGTGCAAGACAAAATGAATGGACAGATAAGAATGGTGTGGCTCACAGCAGGACTGATGTTAAACGATATCGTCAGTGGTATATCTCTCCGGATGTTGATCTTACCAGGATCAGGACAAAGAGCAAAGCGCTTAAAATTATTTTCGGCGTGATCGATGCATTCAAATTCCCAACACCTTCTCTGGAATTATCCAATGGAAGCATGAAGTTCAACTGGATCCATTTCTAAAATCAGGAAAGCCAGGCGCCGCTTACTTTTCCATCTTCCACTTCTACACGAATGTGTTCCTGCAAAGTTGTAGCAATCGATAAACCTTTGTAATCCGGGTTTACGGGAAATGCTTTATGTGTTCTTTCAACCAGCACAACGGTTTGTATTTTTTTCGGATATTCTTCCAGGAAAGGTTTGAGTGCATAGAGCATCGTCTTGCCACTGTTTGCAACATCATCAACAAGGATCACGGCTTTTTTACTGAGACCAGATTGAGGATCAAGGGTAATATCCAGTGGATTCTTTTTGTCGACGCGAATGCCGGTAAGTTCGACCTTGCCTTTAAAAACTGGTTCGATCATTTCTTTTAAAATAGACGCGATGATGAACCCATTTTCCCTGATACCTGCAAGCAGGAGGTATTCTTCAGATGCGTTTCTTTCGATGATCTCGAAAGCTATTCGTCTTAATTTTTTCTCCGCAGCCTCTTTGGTTAATATTTGTTTTGAATCCGGCAAGTAATTTTGTTTTGGGTAAAACTAAGGAAATCTGTGGTAGCTTCCACTTCCCTTATTACCTTAGCGCCTCAACCTGATTCTATGCATCTTATTCAACAGGTTTTGTTTTTATTGATTGCTGCCACTGCTGTTTTTCTCTTTACAAAAAAAGTGTTGGAGATCCGGAGAAATATCTTCCTCGGAAGGCCTGATGTACCGGAAGGAAGTAAGGCAGAACGCTGGCGCAATGTGCTTTTGCTGGCTCTTGGGCAAAAGAAAATGTTCCGCTACCCTCTTGTTGCACTCATGCATTTTGTGATCTATGCAGGCTTTATCATTATCAATTTGGAAGTACTGGAGATCGGACTCGATGGATTATTCGGAACGCACCGCATGTTTGCGCCTGCACTGGGAGGCTTTTATACATTCATGATCAATTTCTTCGAAATTCTCGCAGTTGGCGTGATCATCGTATGTATTGCTTTTTTAACACGCAGGAATATCATTAAACTTAACAGGTTCAGGAAGCGTGAACTTGCAGGCTGGCCGAAAAGTGATGCAAATTATATCCTCATCACCGAGATCATTTTAATGACGTTATTCCTCACCATGAATTCTGCAGATCGTGCTTTACAACTCCGTGCTGCAGAAGGCTATCATGATACCGGCGCATTTCTGTTTTCCGGAATATTTGCAAATTCATTTGAAGGACTTTCTACTAATACATTGATCACCATCGAACGTGTTGCATGGTGGATGCATATCATAGGCATCTTCGCATTCCTTAATTATTTGCCATACAGCAAGCATCTTCATATTGTGCTGGCATTTCCTAATGCCTACTATACCAGCACCGATCCGAAAGGCAAGATGGAGAACATGAAAAGCGTGCAGAACGAGGTACTCTACATGATGCAACCGGAGCTTGCCCCTACAGGCGATGCATCTGCAGAACCGCAGAAATTCGGAGCGAAAGATGTTTTTGATCTGAGCTGGAGAAATTTACTGGACGCATACAGTTGTACCGAATGTGGGCGATGTACCGCAGCCTGTCCTGCTAGCATTACAGGGAAATTATTAAGTCCGCGTAAGATCATGATGGATACCCGCGACCGGTGTGAAGACGTAGGCCGCAACATCAATAAACACAAAACCTTTGTGGACGATGGAAAAAGATTACTGAGAGATTATATACTCGAAGAAGAACTGCGCGCATGTACCAGTTGCAATGCCTGCGTGGAAGAATGTCCGGTAGGTATAGAACCTTTATCAATCATACTGGAACTAAGACGTGCTTTGGTGATGGAAGAAAGCAGCGCACCACCGGAGTGGACAGCGATGTTTAACAGTATTGAGAGCAGCTATGCGCCGTGGAAATTCTCACCGGAAGAACGCGACCGCTGGACAACCGAGATTTAGATTCGACCGGGGATTTAAGGATTTAAAGGATAGAGAGCTTCGCTCATTATTTATTTTCACTGGGATTTATGGGATTTACAGGATTAGAGTCGCGCTACGCGCTCCAATAAATTTTAAATGTTACAGATAAATATTTCTTTCATCACTGCTGTCTGTATTTCCTCGAGAGGGTCAGTAAAGCCGCGATTTATCGCGGCTTATGAGTGCGGGTAAAGCGATGCTGTACAGACGCGATTTATCGCGTCTCTAGCTCTTCCACTTCCCCAGTCACCAATCCAAAACTTTCTTCATCAAAACAAACAAACACCACTTCCTCTGGCAAGTCATTTTCTGATAAAAATTCTTTCACTGTTTGTACTGCAATCTTTGCTGCTTCAGCTTTCGGGTAGCCATAGACGCCGGTGCTGATGTTTGGGAAAGCAATCGATGAGCAATTATTTTCTGCAGCAAGCTTTAATGAATTGGTGTAACAGTTTGCCAGCTTTTCGGCTTCCTTATTTCTTCCGCCATTCCATACAGGACCGACTGTATGAATGACAAATTTCGCAGGAAGATTACCAGCAGAGGTGATCACCGCCTGGCCTGTTTTGCAACTTCCTTGCCTTGCGACTATCTTCCTGCATTCTTCGAGTATAACGGGACCACCTGCACGATGAATTGCGCCGTCTACTCCACCACCACCGAGTAACGAACTGTTGGCGGCATTTACAATCGCATCAACTTTTATTTTGGTGATGTCACCACGGATGGTAGAGATTCGGGAGTTGGAAGACATATTTTTGTTTTAGGCAAAGTTATTTTAAATATAAATGGAATAAATACAGCAGTGATGAGAAGGTAGTATGAATGCTTTTTTCGGGAGTAGTACTAAAAACTGAAAATGGAACCGATAAATCGCGCCTTTATCGGCTCTTTCCATATTAGGAAATAGCAGAATACAGAATGCTGATTGGATGTGCCAGCAATCACGAGACGCGATAAATCGCGTCTGTACAGCCTCCCTACTTTTTTCTACAAGGCGCGATAAATCGCGCCTTTACTGACCCCTACGATAAAAGGCAATTAGCTTGAATGAAAAGTTATTGAATTTATAAACACTCATTAATGGAGCGCGAAGCGCGGCTCTCATCCTGCAAATCCCTTCCGAATGGATCCTACGGATAATCCCAGTGAATTCAATCCTTATGCTTGTCAAGGTGCGGTACCGAGTTCGGGTCAATAGACTCCAGTTTCTCTGCAGCATCCTTGTGCCTTAAGATCCGGATCAATTGTATAATCGCCGTCAGTGCGAAAATGCCGCCTATCACCCAGTTCAGAATGTTCTGATTGGTGCGTAGTTTTTCAATCATGTATTTTCCACCAAAGATGAAGACGCAATTTCCCATTAAGGTCCCGAGTCCGATGCCGATGATGTAGATGTTGTACTGCGAATTCTTTGGCTCGAGTATTTTCTTTGTGAATAAAACCGTGCTCCATCCAAACCAAAAAGGAATTTGCACAGGGTTGATCGCACTCATGAATAATCCAAGAAGGAAGCGGTGCATATTATTCTGCAACATTACATTCTTTGCTTCCTCATGGTTCTGTACAGCTGCAATAAAACTACCTACCGCTAATGCCACCACAATGCCGAGCGTGATCCATTCCAGCCATTTGAAAAGTGTCTTTTGTTTTCTTACCCAATCCATTCCTACCAGGGAAATTCTAACGTAGATCATTTCGGTAAGCAGGGAGCCAAGGGAGAAATAAATTGCGTTGGTTACACTTTCCTGTACGCTGATCTGCATTGCAGCCACATTGAGTGTACCCAGGGGCAGGGAGCCAAGAAAACTCACGAGCATTCCCCACCAGAAGACTTTGAATAATTTCATTGCAGAAATAAAAGTTAGCTTTTCTTGCCTAAAACATCAAGGGAAATCTTTACCGTATTTCCCAGAACAGAACTGCTCTCACCTACATTGTAATCAAGCCGGTTAATTTCAAATTCACCAATGAAAATGAAATCGCTGCCTTTCTTTTTTACATTGAATAAAAAAGCAATTGGTCTTGTTATGCCTGCAAGCGTGAGGCTTCCATTGAATTCATAGATGCCTTTATTCGAATTTTTTGTGTAACTGATTTTGTTCGAGCGAATAATAATCTCCGGATTTTTTTCTACATCAAAATAATCCTCCCCTTTGATGTGTTCATCACGGCTTTCACTATCTGTATCTACGGTTGTTGCGTCTACTGAAACATTGAAGACACATGATTTCATATTATTTGGATCGAAGGTAATGGAACCTTTGAGTCCGGTAAGATCGCCACCGGTATTCAGTCCGAAATTTTTAATAATAAAATGCACTTTGCTTCCATCATCTACAGGGGTAAAATGTTGCGCGCTTATCGAGAAGCATAGCAGGTTTAATATGGAGAATAAAAATGCGCGCATTTATTTTTTTAATTAACCATCAAATCGTTTTATCAATGTTTCTCATCAATTCATAATGCTTGTTTGTTTGCCTCAGAAATTTAATTCCTTTCATCAGCGGCCAGGGTTTAATTCCCATCTTCCTGTTGTAACTGCTGATCTGGTACAACAGTTTCCAGTGTTTCAAAATTTCACGGTAAGCGCCGATCAGTGTAAAGCCTGTATCGTAAAAATGGTTAGGCTCTGCTCCACAGCCATTATACTCTAAGATAGAGAAGTTTTTACCTTCTTTAAGTTCTTCGATCGAATTACACATCACATCATAGCGGCCATAGAAAAAATCATTCACTGAGTGACTGATTTTATCAAAGACAGAAACCAGCTGCGGATCGATATGTTTTTCCAAATTGATGAAATGCGCACCCCGGTTATGATTTGCTGCATAACTCAACATATATCGCTCGCCGGCCGGAATGATCTTATCAAAATTATGTCCGTGCTTGCTTCGCATCTCTCCCTCACGTTTGAATGCTTTCGGGTGTTTCTGAATCAGTTCCTGCAAAGTATGAATACCATCACCTTCAACCTGCAAAGGAATTTTATGCAGAAAGCCTGTGATCATTCCTTTCAGCTGTTGCGGGTGACGAATGTAAAAGATACTGACTTCTATAGGATAAACGACCATCGCCTGCACAATATATTCTACCGGAACTTTGGAATGATAATCTTTCAGTTCTTCCTGGCTGTCGAGTTTGCGGAATAAGATCCCTTGCCCGCCTACTTCCGGTTTCACGATCAGGGGAAAGGTGATTTTGTTTTCAATCAGCTTTGCGAGGATGTTTTCGTAATCTTCGCCTGGCACCACATTGAAGGTCGCGGGGTATAATTCTTTGGGCAGCAGGTCGTACATTTCTTTCTTTGGCTCCCCTTCCATGCCGCCAAAAGTAAGTTTAGGATTGCTTGGTGTAAAAAACCATACAGCACCTGAACGAATGATATAGCCAAGCCAGAAGAAGCTCACAGGGAAATACAGCAGTTTGAAAGGCCAGTGCTCCCAATCGATTATTTTCTTCCAGATATTTTTCAAAAACTAAATTTTTGGGCTGCAAAGTACGAATTACTAAGGAAGTGATTCGCTGTTGAAGTGCGCAAGCGCACTTCTTTTCTCATGCAAAGGGCGCAAAGGGGCAAAGGGAGCAAAGAAAAATCATTCATCATGTTATTTTTTGTGCTTTTAAAAATGCCTTTGCTCCCTTTGCCCCTTCGCCCTCTTTGCATGATTGGTTTTATTTGCCGAAGGCAAATTTATCCTTTGCGCCCTTTGCGCCTTTGCCCTCTTTGCATGAGGTTTTTTAAGTGCGCCTGCGCACTTCTTTGTACTTTCTGGTTTATTTTTACAAAAATTCCGGAGCATGCATATACCTACAATGGCTGAGATGATGGCAAATGGACAGAAGCCGGAAGTACTTTTTTGGGTAGGCTGTGCAGGCAGTTTTGATCAGCGGGCACAGAAGATCACCAAAGCTTTTGTGACTATACTGCATAAACTCAACATCAGCTACGCTATTTTGGGTAAAGAAGAAATGTGCACAGGTGATCCTGCACGGCGCGCAGGTAACGAATTTCTCTTCCAAATGATGGCTTACCAGAATATCCAGATCCTGAATGGATATGAAGTAAAAAAGATCGTCACTGCATGCCCGCACTGTTTCAATATTTTAAAGAATGAATATCCTGAACTGGGAGGAAATTATGAAGTGATCCATCATGCTACTTTTCTTCAGCAGCTGATTGATGAAGGAAAGATAACCATGCAGGAAGGAGGCACATACAAAGGAAAAAAGATCACCTATCACGATAGTTGTTATCTCGGAAGGGCAAATGGCATTTATGATGCTCCACGCAAGGTTTTGGAAGCACTTGACGCAGAACTGGTGGAAATGAAACGTTGCCGCTCGAATGGACTCTGCTGCGGTGCAGGCGGTGCGCAAATGTGGAAAGAAGAAGAAAAAGGTGTAAAAAGAATTAACCAGGAACGTTCTGAAGAAGCTATCGCGACATCAGCTTCCGTGATCGCAGCAGCTTGCCCTTTTTGCAATACCATGCTAACTGATGGTGTGAAAGAAAAGCAACTGGAAGAAAGTGTGAGAGTAATGGACATTGCTGAACTGGTAGCAGCATCAATGAAAACGGATACTGCGGCAATTTCGGAGAATTAAATCTTAATCTATGAACTTCGATATCAAAGAACACATACCGGAAGAATTCAACGATAATTCACGCGTCTGGATCTACCAGAGCAACCGGTTGTTTAGTTTAAGTGAAGCACTGCAACTCGAAGAACAGCTTCGGAATTTTACAGATACATGGTTGAGTCATGGCGCAAAAGTCACGGGTTATGCGAATCTCTTCTTTGGACAGTTCATCATCGTAATGGCTGATGAAACTGTTACCGGCGTTAGTGGCTGTAGTACCGACAGTTCGGTGCGTTTAATAAAAAATATTGAACGTGATTTTAATGTCAATCTATTCGACAGGCAAATGCTTGCGTTCATTATTAAGGAAAGAGTGCAACTGCTGCCACTTGCACAGTTGGATTATGCTGTAGAGAATAATTTCATCGACAGTGACACGCTCTATTTCAATAATACAGTGCTGACGAAAAAAGAATTGCTGGAGAAATGGCTGATACCGGTAAAAGATAGCTGGCTGGCCAAACGAATAACTGTAAAATCCTGAAACCTAAAAACGTATACCAAGGTTGAAAGCGATCCGCATTCCAAGTATGGCGCCTTTGGTTTCTACACGTGCACCAGAAGCAGTGATATTCACATCATCAACGATGTCGAGAAATGTCTTCCTTCTTACTAAATCAATAGCATTATAAAGGTCGACCTGTGCGGTAGAATCCAGCGCTCCGCTAAAAACGAAATTCCCAGACCCAGACCCAAGATCAGGTCCGAGTATCATGCAATCGAGAGTCATGTTTTTCGAAAGCCTCAGTTGAGTTCCCAATTGCAATCCCAGTGAAACCGAATTAAATTTCCCTTCAAAGGTGGCGGACTTCTTTTCGATCTTGTTATACACCAATGGCACAGAAAGTTTATAATGCGCAAATGCCAAATAGGGACCAACATAGAATTTTTCCGGTGCTGCTTCTCCAAGATAGAAGCGCAATTCAGGCTTCACTCCAATTCCACCCATTTTGATCTGATCAAATTGACTGGAACCGAGATTATACTTTCCAACAATAAAATTCTGGAAATTTAATTTGCCATAGGGCATTGCATTCACACTTAATAAAACAGAACTTTTCTGGCTTATTTGTCTTTCATATTGCACAGAAATATTCTTGAAAAAGAGTCCCGACAGATTAACTTTTATAATGCGCGTAAAGTTGCTATCGTTTTGTTGGGCATTCGCAGAAAAATTAAGCATGGATATAAAAGTCCACAGAGAAAAGATCCATCTCATACGAATGCAGCTTTGGTATTTTATTAAGCAGTAGTTAGTGTAAAAAAGGCTAAAATAAGCCTTTATTTTCCAATTGCTGAGTCTTAATGAAATTCAGGAGTTCTCTTAAAACCTGTTTGACACTTCTTTGTTAAAACCTCAATCCCAGGTTGAATCCAAACCCTCTTAAACCACCAATCGGCCCTTTTGCCGCAATATGCGCACCAGTGGCATTCACATCATAAGAACGAATGATATCAAGCGGAATATCGCGGCGAATATTGTCGATCTGGTCGCGAAGACTCTGTTGTTCCACCGGATCTAATGCACCCACATAATCGAGGTCTCCATTACCCTGCCCGAGGTTCGGGCCAAAGATCCACCAGTCGAGCGACAAACTCTTCCCGAGATTGAAATGCGCCCCAATTTGTATTCCTCCTGTCATTCCATCTACTTCACCCGTGAAAAGGCCGGTTTTCTTTGTAACGACACCGTAAGTGATCGGAACATCCATTTTGTAATTTGCATACTGGCCAAACACGCCAATGTAAAATCCTTTCAAAGCCTGGTTACCGAGATAGAACCTATACTCAGGTACAATTCCAAAACTACCAATCCGCATTTTATCAAAATCTACTTCCTGCACACCTACCCGATCACGTATCTCGTTTGTAAAAGGAAGCTTACCCATAGGCATCACATGCGCGGCTAATGCAATTGAACCTTTCGGACCAACCTGACGCTCGTATTGCGCAGAGTAATTTCTAAATACCAGACCTGATAAATTAAACTTGATCACATTCTTTGGAAGTGGCTGAACCTGTTGTGCGTACAAGCCAGAGCTTGTGAAAACAATTGCGAAAAGCACGATGAGTTTTTTCATAGATTTATTTTTTCTGAAAAGAATCTGCAAATTATCAGCCAGGAGAAATTGTTCAGATGAATCATTTGGTGGCATTTACTACAGGCTTTGCAGTTTTAACCGGCGTTTTTGCCTGTGCTTTAGTGCTCTTCTTCTTTGCTTTTTTATTGAAAACATAACTTATTGAGAACCGGAAATTCCTCGTTTTTGTACTGCTATAACTTTCCAGATTAAAATTTGTTCCTGAAGTAATTGTCTTGTTTTGCAATTGTTTAAACGGATCAATTGCATTGATGCTTAGGATTATTTTTTTCCGGAAAAATTTACGTTGGACACCTACATTCATGCTGAGCGTACTACGTATGGAACCCTGTGGATTTGCAAAACGATTAAATGTAAAACTTCCGCTGGCATTGAACAGATCGCTGAACTGGTAGCTGGAATTCAATGTTGAAAATATCGATCCTCCATTTTTGAATTTGCGCACTGTACGATCATGAGCACTGTATTCATTGTAAGTATAACCAATGCTCAGGTTTGCCTTCGATTTTGCTGAAAGTGTATAACCGCCCCAGATACTGGCTTCGTATTCTTTTCTTCCACTGATATTTTGCCACGTCAGCTCTGTTTTTCCATCAGGTAAAAGTGTACGGATGGAACTGTAAATATTTTTCAATTCATTAAATCCAACAGAGAAATTGATGTTGTAAAGTTTTGTCCATTTCCCCGCAGTAAGATCAAAGTTGTCGGCGTAATAAGGTGCGAGATAAGGATTACCAAATCTCGTATTGTAAGGATCGCTGTAATCAATACTTGGATTCATCTCGGTAAGTCCGGGCCTTTGCACGGTACGTTTATAGCTAAACGTCAGGTTGATGTCCTTCTCCCATTTTTTTATTACATTGACAAAAGGCAAGGTGCTCCAGTATTCATTCCTGAAATCCCCGCTTGCTTTTGTAAGCGTAAAATCTGTGACGGTATGTTCCTGCTGGAAACCTGCATTAATATAAAAGTTCGGATCAAAATTATATTTCAATGCAAGCCTTGCAGAAATGATATCGATGTGATAAACAAAATCATTACTCAATAATGGATTGTCAATGAAGATCATTTCTGGTTTCTTCAAAAATTCGGTATTCAATACATTATGATTTCTGGAACCACTATAATAGCCTCCCGTATTGAGCCACCATTTATCTTTCTTTAGCTGGCGATCATAGTTTACACGAAAAGAAAAAGTTCTGCCGTGGTTGGTCGTTTCCTGTACCTGGCTTGAATCAGAAAGTGTCTGGTACTGGACAGGATCAAGGAATTCCTGGTAGAAATCTTTATTTACAACTGACTTAAAATAGTTGAAGCCTCCGATCAGTTTCAAAACAGAACTGGCATCTTTATTTTTATTCGTGTAGGTGATGTTTACGTTTGGATTATCCGTGTTTGTTTTGTTATCAACAAAACGATTACTCAACCTGTAAACTGTGCTGAATCGATTTCGGTTTACATATTCTGTTGCATTACCGCTTCCTGCATCATTTGCATTATAGTAAGCTGTGAAGTTGAAAGCATTGGTTTTATTCAGATCATAATCCATACTGAGCCGCACATTTGGCCGCCTGTTGTTACTGGCATTAGACGCATTGGTATTGAAAAAATTAATGGAGTCTGTGTACAGATTTTGTCTCGCACTATTACTGCTTCCTTCATACTCATTGTAGCCATAACCTGCATTGAAATTGAGAGCGAATTTATTTTTGCGAAAGCCAAAATTTCCGGTGACTGTAGTCTCACCGCGCGTTCCATAATTCAGGTTGATCCTTGCATTCATACCAACCTTCCCCTTCTTTGTAACGATATTTATGACACCACCTCTTTCATTTGCATACTGTGGCGGGGGTGTGGTCATCACTTCAATTTTATCCACCATACTTCCCGGCATGCTTTCAAGAAGATCCTGCAGCTGCTTTGCATTTAATTCAACAGGCTTATCATCGATCAAAATCTTTACATCTTTTCCTTTCAACATTACTTTGCCGTCTGCATCTAAACTTACCAGTGGTGTTTGTTTCAGTAACTCAGTCGTGCTCGCACCCGCCGCGAGGGCAGATTCGCCAACATTGAAAGTGATCTTACCATCTTTATTTTCGATCAGTGGTTTCTCTACATAAATAACCACTTCCTGCAGTGCGCCGGTCTTACGACTTAATTTTATTTCATTCAGATCAAAATCAAAGCGATCTGCACGAAGATTAATGCTATCCATTGTAAGCGGTGCATAACCGGAAGCTGAAAATTTCAAGCGGTAAATGCCATAAGGAAGCTGTTCAAAGAGAAATGCGCCATCATTGACAGTAAGCGCTGTGCGCGAATAGCTGATACTATCCATCCTGGAAATTTCAACTGTGGCAGCCGGAATCGCCTTGCTATTATCGAGATCAATCAGATTTCCCGTTATGATGCCATTATCGTTACGGTTTACTTGCTCCTGTGCAGCACATAGCACAGAACATAAAAGAAAGAAAGACAAGAAGATAAGCTTCAAGAAAATGATTTTGCAGATGAGTCGCGAAGGTAATTCATCAGTGCGAAAAAAGATTCCGGTTTGCCTTTTTCTCATTTGAAAATGAATGTTAATGCGGGAGCTGAACCGCCATTTTGTCAATGAATCTCTCCTTTAAACCAGCCGTTTTGTATATCTTTGCCGGCTCAAACGAATATAGTGTTACTGGAAATTGCCCCTGTTAAAATACACGATGAAACCCGCCAGGGAGAGTCTTTTGCTCCTGCAGAAGGCTATGTAAATGAATTTGCAAGAAAATTTTATATAGAAAGCTATGGCTGCGCGATGAATTTCGCCGACAGCGAAGTGGTGGCCTCAATACTTCAGGGTGAAGGATTTGGCGCTACGCGAAATGTGGAAGAAGCCGATCTGATTTTGGTAAATACCTGCTCAATCCGTGAGAAAGCAGAGCAAACCGTTCGTAAACGCCTGACAGAATTCCGCAGCCTGAAAAGGAAAAATCCGTCCATGCTCGTAGGCGTACTTGGCTGCATGGCCGAGCGTTTGAAATCAAAATTTATTGAAGAAGAAAAACTGGTTGATCTTGTTGTTGGGCCGGATGCTTATCGCAGCTTACCAGCCTTGATCACAGAAGCGGATACCGGGCAGAAAGGTGTAAATGTTTTGCTGAGTCGTGATGAAACTTATAGCGATATTGCGCCGGTTCGTTTGAACAGCAATGGCGTAACCGCTTTTGTAAGCATCATGCGTGGTTGCAACAATATGTGCTCATTTTGCGTGGTGCCTTTTACCCGCGGAAGAGAGCGCAGCCGCGATGCACATTCAATTATTGAAGAATGTAAAACACTTTTCGATCAGGGCTACAGGGAAGTGACCTTGCTTGGGCAAAATGTAGATAGTTATCACTGGACAAGCAATGTAACAGATGCAAAGCCTGTCACATTTGCAATGTTGCTGGAACAGGTTGCACAGCTCTCACCCCTGTTGCGCATTCGTTTTTCAACATCCCATCCGAAGGATATTACAGACGAAGTTTTATTTACCATCGCGAAATACGAAAATATCTGCAACTACATTCATCTTCCGGTACAAAGCGGAAGCACCAGAATGTTGCAGATGATGAACCGGACGTACACAAGGGAATGGTATATCGCCAAAGTAAACCGCATCAGGGAGATCATTCCAGGCTGCGGATTATCTACGGATATGATCACTGGTTTTTGCACAGAAACAGAAGAAGACCACCAGGATACATTGAGCCTGATGGAATATTGCGAATACGATCTGGCTTATATGTATTTTTATTCAGAAAGGCCTGGCACCCTTGCTGCACGCCGCTATGAAGATGATGTACCTGAAGACGTTAAGAAAAGAAGACTGCAGGAAGTCGTGAATCTGCATCGTATTCATTCTTTGAAATCGATGCAGAAAGAAGTAGGCAAAATTGCCAAAGTGCTGATCGAAGGCGATTCTAAAAAAAGTGATCAGCATTGGGCAGGAAGAAGTGATAATAATAAGGTTGTTGTTTTTCCAAAAACAAATAATGGATTGGATAAAGGAAGTTATGCAGACGTGATCATTGAATCATGTACTGCAGGCACTTTGATTGGAAAACTTATAAACTAAGTCGCGGAAATGGATCTCCAGGTAATAAAGAACAGGTTTGGAATAATCGGTAATTCGCCCACACTCATCTATGCATTGAATGTAGCTGCGCAGGTAGCAGGTACCGATCTCAGCGTACTTATCAACGGAGAAAGCGGCGTTGGTAAAGAAGCATTTTCTCTCATCATACACTCCCTCTCGGCGAGAAAACATAATCCATTCATTGCAGTTAACTGTGGTGCAATTCCTGAAGGCACGATCGATTCGGAATTGTTTGGCCATGAAAAAGGATCGTTCACCGGTGCTGTTGATAGTCGCAAAGGTTATTTCGAAACAGTTAGTGGTGGAACAATATTCCTGGATGAGATCGGCGAAATGCCAATCGGTACCCAGGCGAGGTTGTTAAGAGTTTTGGAAACAGGAGAATACATTCGTGTGGGCTCTTCCAAAGTACAGAAAACCGATGTGCGTGTGATCGCTGCAACCAATAAAGACCTGCTTGAATTTACACAAAACGGCAAGTTTAGAGAAGATCTTTATTATCGTTTAAACACAGTGCCAATCAGGGTTCCGGCACTGCGTGATCGCAAGGAAGACATTCCTTTATTGTTCAGAAAATTTGCTGTTGATTTTGCAGAAAGATATAAGACTGCACCGGTTCAACTTGATGATGAAGCGAGACAGGTTCTGATCAGTTATCCATGGCCGGGTAATGTGCGTGAATTGAAGAATATTGCAGAACAGATCTCTGTTTTATCAGAAGACAAAAATATTACCGCGAATGGTCTGAGAAGATTTCTACCGGATAATAATCAGAATCCATCGAGGTTGCCAGTGCTTGCTTCTGCTGCGAATGGAAGCAACCAAAAAGAGTTCTCCAATGAAAGAGAGATCCTTTACAAACTATTCTTCGACATGAAGAAAGATGTGACGGAGCTCAAGAAATTATTTTTTGAAGTGATGCAGAATCCCGGTTCTGTTCAGCAGCATAATTTTCAGCCGGACCATCCTTTATCGGAATTCAAACCACAGGAGATCTCGCAGCCAAACATGCAACCTAATCAACCGGTGTTAATCAGCAATAATAATGGCGATATTCATCATCATGAAGAAGTGGAGGAATCACTCAGCATCATGGACAAAGAAAAAGAGCTGATCATAAAAGCTCTGAAAAAACACCGGGGAAAAAGGAAAGATGCTGCGCTTGATCTTGGAATCAGTGAGCGGACTTTGTATAGGAAATTGAAAGAATATGACATCCCTGATTAATTAATTTCCTGCATTCATTTCTTTAAAAAAATATTTCTTGCGATTATTAACCATCATACTTCTTTTCCTTCTTGCCGGTTGCTCCACCTGCAAATATTCGTTTAAGGATGCTTCTCCCCTTCCTCCTGAAGTAAAAACATTCAGGGTAAGTTACCTGGAGAATAAAGCTCCTTATGTAAACCCACAGCTAAGTCCACAGCTTACTGAAAAACTGAAGCAGAAGATCATTCAGCAAACAAGGTTGCGCCAGACCAATAGCGAGGATGCGCATTTCGATATCAGTGGTTATGTGTCGGATTATACTGTGACGACGACAGGAATTTCAAATAATAATGCGAGCACCAATCGTCTCAATGTTTCATTTCACCTTATCTTTAAAAATACGCTCGATCAAAAGGGTGACCTGGAAGCAGATCTTACCCGTAGCTTTGATTTTGATGCGCGACTAAACCTTTCCCAGGCGGAGGCAGCATTGTTCAGTGAGATTGTGAAGAACCTTGTGGATGAGATCTTTAATAAAATATTTTCAAACTGGTAATTTATGGCCGAAAGCCTGGAACAACACAGCGCCTTGCAGGAGATCGCAGATGAGCATCCTTACTACGCGATTGCACAACTGGACCTGTTGAAAAGCTTTGACAGCAACCGCACCCCTGCTTTTCACCAGCAGGCGGCTAAAACGGCCCTGTTTTTCAGCAATACTTATTGGCTGAGCTGGCAATTGCACCAGTCTGATGAGGATGATGATGACCAGGCGGAAATCTTAACAGAGCAACCGAAAGAGCCTGAAGAGAAGCCTGCAAACCCTGCCGAACCTGTTCGTGAAGTACGTATCGAGAAAGAAGAAGATCCGATCGAGGTGAAACCTGTGGAACTCCCACCAGTAGAGGTTTCGGTGCCGCAGACGATTGAGGAAAAGAAAGTAGAAGAAATACCAGCCGATGACGCTTCACCAAAGGCTGAAGCAGCTACAGCCGATCAGGATCTCATTGATATTCCATTTGAACCCCTCCACACCGTAGATTATTTTGCTTCACAAGGCATCAAACTTACCGAGGAGCCGATCACCAATGATAAGCTTGGTAAGCAAATGAAGAGTTTTACCGAGTGGTTAAAAAGCATGAAGCGGATCGGTGTTGAAAAACTGCCGGCCGGCGACGAACAAACCGACCGCCGGATCCAACACATTGCGGATGAATCCAATAGCCAGGCTGATGTAGTTACAGAAGCCATGGCCGAAGTTTATGTGATGCAGGGGAAACCTGATAAAGCACGCGAGGTATACTCCAAATTAAGTTTGATTAATCCCTCTAAAAGCGCTTACTTTGCAGCCAAAATTGAAAGTTTAAAAGCTAATTAATATGGTAGTTGTTTTCGTGGTATTGATCGTTCTGGCAGCTGTGATCCTCGGATTGATCATTCTTATTCAAAATCCAAAAGGTGGTGGTTTATCTTCAACCTTTGGTGGCGTGGGCAATCAGCTCATGGGCGTAAAGCAAACTACCGATGTTCTTGAAAAGGGAACATGGCTTTTTGCGGGTATCGTTGGAATTCTTTGTCTTACTTCTGCGATGTTTATTCCAAAAACAGGCGGAAAAGGTGCAGATGGCACAGAATATATTAAGAATTCTCCGGGTACACCGCAAAAACAACAAGCACCTGCAAATCAAACACAGTTACCAGGAACTCAGGCTCCGGCAACAACGCCTGCAACCACTCCTGCAACAGGTAATTAATAAATTCAAAATAATATTCAGCCCTGGCATTTCCTGCCGGGGTTTTTTATTTTTTGGGCAACAATAATTTAGCTTCGCAAAAGATGGCACTAAAGAAAAGATCCCGCATATTTTTATACATCCTGTTAGCCCTGATTCTCATTGGCGGATTCCTCGCCTGGAAAGTATTTGGACCTGCTGCAAAGAAGCCTGCTGATGGCTTCTTTTACGTACACACCGGAGATAGCTACGAAAAAGTAAAGGAAAGATTAGTTGAAGAAAAGATCCTTTCCTCGGGCACCTGGTTTAATAAGGTAGCAGGAATTTTAGATTATGATGAACTGGTGAAGCCAGGCAAATACAAAGTGGATGATGGGATGAGTGTTTTTGGATTGGTCAGAATGCTGCGCTCCGGCAGGCAAACTCCGGTGAAGCTCGTAATCGTGAAGATCCGCACCAAAGAAGAACTTGCCGGCAAACTGGGGAGAAACTTTGAATGTGATTCGGCTTCTATCCTTAGTTACCTTAATAATCCGGATACGCTTTCCAGATTTGGCCTGGATACCAATACCGTAATGACAGCCATCATTCCAAATACTTATAGTTATTTGTGGAACACCACCCCATCAAAGCTTTTCAGAAGATTATACAGCGAAAGAGAAAAGTTCTGGACCACTGAACGAAAGACAGCGGCAACGCAACTCGGACTGAAGCCAGAGGAAGTTTATGCACTTGCAAGTATCGTGGAAGAAGAAACAAATATGCCTGAGGATAAGGGAAAAATTGCCAGTGTGTATTTAAACAGGATGCGTACAGGAATGAGGCTCGGTGCGGATCCTACGGTAAAGTTTGCATTGCGAAACTTCGCATTGAAAAGGATCTACAAAAAGCATACAGAATTTACATCGCCTTATAATACTTATCAGATAACCGGTCTGCCGCCCGGGCCAATCTGTACACCTTCCATAAAAACTATAGATGCTGTGTTGAATGCACCGCAAACCGATTACCTCTATTTCGTTGCCCGCGCCGACTTGAGAGGTTTCTCCGATTTTGCAACAACCTATGAGGAGCATCTGCGTTATGCAAAAGCTTACCAGGATGCACTCAATCGCGAGCAGCAGAAAAGGGACAGCCTGAAAAAATAATCGTAAATTTCATAAAAGACTTCAGCAACTTAAACGTCTTAACCACACCTTAGCAATCATTTATCCAGTTGACCAGACTTGAACGCATCATAATATCATTCGGACCAATACGGTTCCTGCTAAACAGGACCAAGAAATGGGTGCTGCCTGGTTTTGAAAAAGTGCCTTTGTACGAGGTGATGAAGTTTTTCTTCAAACAGTTGAAAACGCAAAGTCTTACTGAGCGCGCTTCGGCGATCAGTTTCAACTTTATCATGGCTATCCCGCCGACATGCATCTTTCTTTTTACCTTGATCCCGAGGCTGCCTTTTATTCCGCAAAAAGCAATACAGGCTGAAGTGGTAAGATTGATCAGCGATGTGATCCCTTCGAAAGTTAACAACGCGCCTTTGATCGCTTTTGTCAAATCATTTTTCTCCGGAGATAAGATTGGAATCATTTCTACCGGTTTTATTCTTTCCTTATTTTTTGCATCAAATGCCATGATGGGTTTAATGCGTTCTTTCAACAAAAATTATATTGGTTTTGAGAAACGAACAGGTTTTAGGAAAAGGGTTGTGGCAATCAAACTGACCTCACTTATTTTTATGGTGGTGCTGGCTTCGCTGATCATGCTGATCACGCAAAAGCCGGTACTGGAGTGGTTTGGAATAAAAAATACGTTTTATAAAAACCTGATCACATACGGTCGCCTGCTGATCGTTTTTGGAATGATACTCGGTTCCATCGGCGCGATTTACCGCTATGCACCAGCAACACAAAAGCGCTGGAAGATCATCTCTCCCGGCGCACTGGTAGCCACTTTCCTGAGTATCCTGGCATCCTTTGGATTCTCCGCATTTGTAAACAACTGGAGCAATTATAATGCGCTTTACGGTCCAATCGCTTTGATCATTGTGCTGATGGTGATCATTTATTTGCATTCGCTGGTGATCCTTATTGGCTTTGAATTGAATGTGAGTATAAAATCCCTGCATGCACTTTCAGAACACCGGAAACAGGAGGAAAAACTGGCTAAGGAAAAAGCGCTGGAAGCCCATGAAACAGTAAATATGCAGACTGTTCCTGTTTCAAATAACCGGACAAGATGATTTATGAACGGTGAGCCGGAAAGACTCAATTGAAGTAATTTTAAAACTCAAACTATGAATATGAAAAGGAAATTATTTGTCCCTGTCTTAGCGATTCTCGCAGTTGCTGCCATCACTGCATTCCGCCTAACCGGTGGTGCATTGCCGATTGGCAGTGAGCTTCCAAAAGCGGATTCTAAAGTAAAAGATATTGCAGGCAAAGAGATCAAACTAAAAGATGCGAAAAAGGAGAACGGTTTGCTCGTGATGTTTAGCTGCAACACTTGTCCGTACGTCGTGAAGAACCAGGAGCGTACCCGCGCTATCTGCAAATTCGCGATGGATAATAATTTCGGTGTGATCCTCCTCAATTCAAACGAACTGCTTCGCGATGGCGATGATAGTTATGATGCAATGAAAAGCTACGCAAAAGACCAGGGCTACAACTGGTATTATGCGGTGGATAAGGACAGCGAACTGGCTGATGCTTTCGAGGCTAACCGTACTCCGGAATGTTTCCTTTTCAACAAAGAACTGAAACTTGCCTACCATGGAGGCATCGACGATAACCCGGGCGACGAAGCTTCTGTAACCAGAGTGCACCTTAAGGAAGCAATCCAGGAATTAGTGGGTGGAAAGGAAGTGTCTGTAAAAGAAAGCAGAAGTGTGGGATGTTCAATTAAAAGGAAAGCGAAATAATATTTTTGTAGATAAAATTTAGTGAACGCGCGATTTATCGCGCGTTTTTGCGTTTATAGAATGTTCGTTTGTAGAGGCGCGATTTATCGCGTCTCAGTTGGAATTAATATTGATAAAATTGAACGCGCGATTATCGCGCGTTTTGCATTTGAAGAGGCGCATCTGTAGAAGCGCAATTTATCGCATCTTTCGACTCAACACCCGGTTTATTTTTTTCCAAAAACAATTTTAGAAACGCGCGATTTATCGTGTCTCTCGATTTAACCTAGCCTTCATTTTTTACCATAAAAAACTTTAGCAAACGCGTGATTTATCGCGCGTTTTGCATTTGAAGATGATGATCTGTAGAGGCGCGATTTATCGCGTCTCTGTATTAATTGCCGACTCTTCATTCGCGATCGGAGACGCGATAAATCGCGTCTGTACATCGCATTGTTTCCTCTTTCCAAAGACCCAATAAATCGCGTGTTTATTGGCCTACCGCATTTCCTTGAGACGCGATAAATCGCGCCTCTACATGCACCCTTTTATCAAAAAAGCTGCGATAAATCGCAGCTTCACAAAAGTTTTTTTTCTAAAAGAATTCTATCAAAGCGGCCATTTATCGCGATTCCATCTCGCCTATCGCCTCCTTTAACGCTGCTTCGAAAGTCGCTGCCGTATATTCTTCTTCAACAAATTTTTTGTAACCCGTTTTTGCATTGTAGATCAATGTAGCCGGTATTGCTCCGCTCCAGGATGAATCAATAACAGGACAGAATTTATCTGCATTTGATTCATCCAGCCAGCCAACATTGGTAGTGATCTTATTCTTCTTTGCAAAGGCTTCTAGCCTTGTGGGATACCATGCCGGAATATCGAGACTCACCAACACCAGCTTTACCTTGCTGGATGCATATTTCTTACTAATGGTTTGAATTGCTGGTAGCTCTTCAATACAGGGCTTGCAGAATGTTGCCCAGAAATTGATGACGTAGATCGAGTCGCCGGACATGTATGAATTTTTCAGTTCTTCGATCTTATACTTCTTTATCGCTTGCGCGGATGCTGCATTTGTGGCAAAAATTATTACAATGGCTAGCAGGATCTTCCTCATGGCTGCAAATTAGGATTTATCGTGCTTACATCGTTTTCCGGCTGTACAGTTTAACATCTGAATCGTTCGAAAAAACGGCATTTCCACATGTTAGAACCTAAGGTGAAAGGTGATTGTTTTTGTGTTATTTTCGCCAAGTCAAAAAACCAAATCGTCAATTCTTAAAATTCCTATAGTATGGCATATGATGTTATTGTTTTAGGCAGCGGTCCCGGCGGGTATCCTGCAGCGATCAGGGCTTCCCAACTGGGCAAGAAAGTAGCAATTGTAGAAAGAGAAAGCCTGGGTGGAATTTGTCTCAACTGGGGCTGTATTCCAACAAAAGCCTTGTTGAAAAGTGCTACCGTTTATGAATATGCCAAACATGCGGCAGATTATGGAATCGAAGTTTCGAATGTAGGCTACAATTTCAATAATGTGATCAAACGCAGTCGTGGTGTGGCGGATAAGATGAGTAAGGGCGTTACATTTTTGATGAAGAAAAATAAGATCGACGTGATCATGGGCAATGGACGTTTGATCGCTCCGGGCAAACTGGAAGTGACCAGCGCCGATGGAAACAAAGTAGTCCATGAAGCAACAAATATCGTGATCGCAACCGGCGGCAGGGCAAGGGAATTACCAAGTCTGCCGATCGATGGAAAGAAAATTATCGGCTACCGCGAAGCCATGGTTTTACCCGATCAGCCAAAATCAATGATCGTGGTAGGATCCGGTGCTATCGGTGTGGAGTTCGCTTACTTCTATAACAGCATTGGCACGAAAGTGACCATCGTTGAATTCCTTCCAAGAGTCGTACCTGTAGAAGACGAGGACATCTCCAAAGAACTGGAAAAACAATACAAACGCCAGGGCATTACCATCATGACCAACAGTGAAGTACTTAGCGTGGATACTTCTGGTGAAGGCGTAAAAGCCAAAGTAAAAACACAGGATGGTGAAGTTGAACTTACTGCTGATGTGGTACTCAGCGCTGTGGGTGTAGTTGCAAATATTGAGAATGTTGGATTAGAAGAGTTAGGAGTAAAAACTGAAAGAGGAAAGATCGTTGTAGATGCAAACCAGATGACCAACATTCCGGGCCTGTATGCGATCGGCGACTGCACACCAGGACAAGCGCTCGCTCACGTAGCAAGCAAAGAAGGCATCAATGCTGCAGAACATCTTGCGGGTCATCACCCTGATCCTATTGATTACAACAATATTCCGGGATGTACTTATTGCACTCCGGAAATCGCTTCTGTTGGTTATACCGAAAAAGCGGCTAAGGATGCGGGTTATGAGATCAAGGTTGGAAAGTTTCCATTCATGGCCAGCGGAAAAGCAAGTGCTGCAGGAGCTACAGAAGGTTTTGTAAAAGTTATTTACGATGCAAAATATGGTGAGTTCCTGGGTTGTCACATGATCGGCAGCAATGTAACCGAACTCATTGCAGAAGCAGTTACAGCAAGAAAACTTGAAACCACGGCACACGAAATTTTAAATGCGATACATCCTCACCCAACTATGAGTGAAGGCCTGAAAGAAGCCACAGCAGCGGCTTACGGAGAAGCGATAGACATTTGATTTTGGATTTTCGATTTTGGATTTTGGATCTCTCGTACTTGAGTTAGTAATTATATTTAGTCTTTGTTCTAATAAAAAATCTCGTATCAATTAGAGATTTTTTATTAGAGGGAAATTAATATTAATTACTACTCCGAACACAAGAAATCAAAAATCCAAAATCAAAAATCCAAAATCCAAAATCGAAAATTAACTACCGAATACTCTCCTCAAAATCTCGGTAACCCTTGCAATCGGATCTCTCCTGATCTGTTGCTCTTCTAATCCAATGTGATAAAATAATCCTGATAGTGCTTTTTCTGTTACATAAGCTCCAAGATCTGTGTTGACCGGGTTGCTGGAGAATTTATTATAAACTGAAAAAACATCTTTCCAATATTTTGTTGCATCCACCTTTGCCAATGACCGATCTATCACAGGGCGAAAGGCGCTGATCAGCTGGTTTGTAGTGGTTCTTTTCAAATATTCTGTAGCTGCAAAATCGCCACCGCGGAGAATGCCCAAAGCATCGTTGATTGTCATTTGTTTGATGGAGTTCCAGAGAATATTTCCAACAAAACCCGCAGCATCTTCAGCGGCGCGGTTCATTGCCAGTATGGCTTTATCTACTGTTTTTCCAAAACCGACATTGCGTAACGTTTGCTCTACTTTCTGTGCCTCAGGTGGCATCAGAATTTTGATCATATCGTCCTTGAAAAAACCATCAAGGAGTGAAAGTCGTTTTGTGCTCGTATCGGTTCCAACACGAAGGGCTTCTTTTAATCCCTGAACAATATCTGCATTGCTGAGGGTTCCTGAACCCTGCCCTACAGAACCAAGTACCTGTTGAGCGACTTCACAGCCGGTGAAGGGAAGAAAGAGGATGGCAAAAAAATAGTATAACTTTTTCATGGTTTGAATTTAACTGGTGCATATTCAACTACGGTGCCAAAGTAAACTATTCATTGTTATAAAAGGCATACTCGCATATTCGATCAATCTTGCAAATCAATCAATTTATAAAATCCTGATTGAAATGGCTCTATTCTTTAATTTTACAGACTAATTTTTTTCTATGAAAAATATCCGGTTGTTTTTGCTAGTCGCATTTTTTATGGCCACCAGGCTTACTGCATTTGCAGACGAAGGCATGTGGCTCCCCCAATTACTTCAATCCCTCAATGAACAGGATATGAAGAAACTGGGGATGAAAATTTCCGCTTCTGATATTTATAATATTAACAAAGGAAGCCTCAAAGATGCAATTGTGAGTCTTGGCGGATTCTGTACTGCAGAAGTGGTTTCTGAAAAAGGATTGCTGCTCACCAATCATCATTGCGGCTTTGATGCCATTCAATACCACAGCAGCCTCGAACATAATTACATCCGCGATGGTTTTTGGGCAAAACAAGCTGGTGAAGAAAAACCAACGCCGGGTTTGTATGCAACCTTTATCATCCGTATCGATGATATTTCAGAAGCGGTGTTAAAGAATGTTACACCATCAATGTCAGAAACAGAGAGGCAATCCACCATTGATAAAAATATCGCCGCACTAAAACCCGGAGTTGTAAAAGAATCTTACCAGGACATTCTCATAAAACCTTTTTTCGAGGGGAATAAATATTTTCTTTTTATTACAGAAAGGTATAATGATGTAAGACTGGTTGGTGCACCTCCAAGTTCCATTGGTAATTTCGGACAGGACACCGACAACTGGATGTGGCCGCGGCATACAGGCGATTTCTCCATGTTTCGCATCTATGCAAACGCTGATAATAAACCTGCTGAATACTCTCCTAACAATGTTCCGTACAAACCAAAAAAAGCATTGAAAATTTCAATGGATGGTGTAAGCGAAAACGACTTCACGATGATATTCGGTTTCCCCGGAACCACCCAGGAGTACCTGCATTCAGCAGCAGTGGAGCAGATCGCTAATGTAAACGATCCCGCAAAAGTCACATTAAGAGAAGAAGCACTTCGTGTTATAAAATCTTATATGCAAAAAGATCCCCTGCTTAAAATACAGTACGCATCCAAATACGCGACAATTGAAAATGCACATAAAAAATGGCAGGGAGAAGTATTAGGATTAAAATCAAAACAAGCAGTTCAAAAGAAGAAAGAACGGGAAGCTGAATTTGCAAAACGTGTAGCAGCGAAGCCGGAATGGAGTAAAAAATATGGCACTTTGCTGAGCGAACTCGAGCGTTTGTACAAGGCTATTGGCCCCACTACCCTTGCGCGCGATTATTTCAATGAAGTGAGCAGCATGACTGAACTGATCCAGATCGCATTAGAACTGGATAAACTTGCCGCACGTTATACAGCGAGT